>Ga0209768_10000318_pt1 | contig 33150 bp, 33 predicted proteins | sample LauGreSBDMM110SD_3_FD_187564 | JGI IMG/M metagenome (GOLD analysis project Ga0209768, IMG submission 187564) | Freshwater lake microbial communities from Lake Michigan, USA - Sp13.BD.MM110.SD (SPAdes) (version 2) | ecosystem: Environmental > Aquatic > Freshwater > Lake | place: Lake Michigan... | reverse complement strand
ATCAAGAGTAGAATAAGCACGTTGTTTCCGGGGTCGATGTAATTTCGAACCGGCGGTTATAGTCCGCGACCCGATGGCCTCCAGTTATCGGTTGACTCAGTGAAACTCTGAGACCGACGGTTAAAGTCCGGATGAGAGGAAACCAACAAAAGGTAGGTTTATTCCTGCCTTCTTTGTGTATGTGCCTGCGCAGCTATTTGTTCGCATGGCTTTGCACCCAACCCCCGGAAACTCGTTACACAGAGTCAGGGGGAAGATGATGGATTACACAGTTGCGATGCAACGTGCCATTTCACTTTCCCTAAAAGGGTTAGGCAGAACATCACCGAATCCAATAGTTGGCGCAGTGATAATTAATTCTGCTGGCGAAGTTGTTGGTGAAGGTTTTCATGATCGTGTCAATTCTGCTGATCATGCAGAGGTAGTTGCTTTAATAATGGCCGGGGATAAAGCAAAAGGTTCAACAATTGTTGTCAGCCTTGAACCATGTAATCACACAGGCAGCACGGGACCGTGTGCACAGGCAATCATTGATGCAGGCGTTACAACTGTTGTTTATGCAGTTAGCGATCCCAATGAAAAAGCAGCCGGGGGAGCAGTTGCACTTCGCGCAGCGGGTCTCACCGTTATTGAAGGCGTTCTAAAAGATGAGGCAGCTTTTTCTAATCGTGCTTGGTTCATGAAGATTAAAAAGGGCCGACCATTTTTCACATGGAAAGTTGCCGCAACTCTTGATGGCAAAGTTGCAGCCACAGATGGAACTTCTAAATGGATCAGCAATGAGAGATCACGGGCTGATGTGCAGGTACTTCGCAGGCAGGCAGATGCAATCCTTGTAGGCACAAATACTGTTATTACAGATGATCCGCATTTGATACCACGAGGGGATTTCCCAGGATTTACAACAAATCCATTGCGGGTTGTTTGCGGCGAACAAGAGCTACCTACGTCGTCGAAGATCTTTGATAGCGCTGGACCAACGCTTCATGTTAAATCAAAAGATCTAGCTATTTTGATTGCAGAGCTCAATAAAACTGGAATCAATCAAGTTTTGGTCGAGGCCGGGCCAACGTTAGCTACTGCCATGTTAAAGCAGGGCTTAATGGATGAGCTGGTTATGTATCAAGCTCCATCGCTTTTGGGCCAAGGGAAATCTTTTGTCGCAGATTTTGGCGCAAATAGCATCGATCAAATGATGGAGCTAGATCACATAAGCAGTGAAGTTATCGATGGGGACGTTAAATCTATATTTGCAATCAGAGGGGAGAAGTAAATGTTTACAGGCCTTATTGCCGAACTTGGAAAAGTTGTTGATATTGAGCGCGGAATAGACTCTGCAATATTTACAATCCAGGCACCAGGATTGATTTCTCAAATCAAAGTAGGGGATTCAGTAAGTGTTAACGGCGTGTGTCTTACTGCCACTGCCGTTGGAGACAAGGTTTTCTGCGCCGATGTCATGATTCAGACGCTAAAAATCACAAGTCTTGCAACTATTGAAATCGGTTCTCCAGTTAATTTAGAGCTTGCTGCGCAATTAAATGGGCGCATGGGTGGGCATATCGTTCAAGGCCATGTTGATGGAGTGGCAAATGTTGTTGGACTGACCCCTGGAGAAAAATGGGCACGCTTTGATATCAAAATTCCGCAAGAGTTAGGAAAATACATTGTTAACCAAGGCTCTATTGCACTCGATGGTATTTCACTGACTGTTGGAGAGGTAAATGACGCCGCCAATCAAGTGACCGTATGGCTGATTCCTGAAACTTTAGAGCGAACAAATCTTTCTACTAAAAAAGCCGGCGACCTCATCAATGTCGAAGTTGATGTGTTGGCAAAATATGTTGAACGACTCATGAGCAAAGGGTCAAAAAGTGAGTAACCTACAAGCTGCCTTGGCCGCATTCAAAAGTGGCGAGATGATTATCGTCGTCGATGATGAAAACCGTGAGAATGAAGGCGACTTAATGATGTTGGCTGAAAAGGCCACATCAAAGAGCGTTGGTTTTATGGTGCGCCATACCACTGGAATTTTATGCGTTGCGATGCAAGAAAAACGTGCCCGCCAACTTCGTTTACCTTTAATGGTTGAAGATAATCAGGATTCAAAGAAAACTGCCTTTACAGTGAGCGTCGATGTTAAAAAGGATCTTTCTACAGGAGTAAGTGCACAAGAGCGCGCAAGCACAGTGGTTGCTTTAGCATCAATTGATTCAGTAGCAAGTGATTTCATTAGACCAGGACATGTTTTTCCACTAATAGCAGTCGAGGGTGGATTAAAGGTTCGTAGAGGTCACACTGAAGCAGGAATTGCTTTAGCTCAACTTGTCGGTGCTCAACCTTTGTGCCTACTTTCAGAAATTGTTAATGAAGATGGCTCCATGGCACGTGGTCAATCGCTCAAGGATTTTGCAGCCACACACGGGCTCTTAACGATTTCAATCGAAGAGCTATCCCAGCAAGTTATTCCAGATGAGAAAGATTGGCAAGATTTAGCAGGATTTACTTTTGATTGGGCGCAGTTGCCTTTGCGCGATCAGGCTTGGCAGGTGGCGACATATCCAACTTTAAATCAACGTGAACATGCGGTCATAAAGTTTGGATCTACGGGTGCTAACCCATTGGTTCGTATTCATAGCGAGTGTTTTACTGGTGATGTTTTGCATTCACAAAGATGTGACTGCGGAGATCAGTTAGAGCTCTCTATCTCTTTGATTGAAGCCAGCGGCTATGGATACATAATTTACTTGCGCAATCATGAGGGGCGTGGAATTGGTTTAAGTGAAAAAATAAAGGCTTATCAACTACAGGATCAGGGGATGGATACAGTTGAGGCAAATATTGCCTTGGGACATCAAGTCGATGCACGCAAGTGGAGCGATGCAGTTTCGATCGTTAACAATCTTGGGATAAAAACGCTGACTCTGCTCACTAACAATCCCGATAAGGTCGCAGCGTTTAAAGGATCTTCAATTACATGCACCCAACAGCATTTAGTAGTTGAAGTAAATGAGTTTAATGAGAAGTATGTAGCTACCAAAGAGAGCAAATTGGGTCACAATCGAGGGAGCAAATAAATGGCAGGCAATTCACCGCAGATCAAAGTTAGATCTCTGCCTCATGCAAAAGTTGCCATCATCTCTTCGTCCTGGCATTTGGATTTGTGTAATGATTTGGTAGCAGGTGCACAGAGGGCATTGGCCGAAGCATCAATTACTCAGATCGAAATGATCTACGTTCCAGGTTCATTTGAGATTCCACTTGCATCACAGATTGCATTCGAAAAAGGTTTTGATGCAGTGGTCGCTGTTGGGCTTGTTCTCAAGGGTGAAACTCCGCATTTTGATTATGTTTGCCAGGGAGTTACTCAGGGCATTCTTGATGTCAGCCTCAAATTTTCTAAGCCAATTGGATTTGGTGTGCTCATGTGTGATGACATGGAGCAAGCAATGGCACGCTCTGGAGTGGCAGGTAGCAAAGAGGATAAAGGTCATGACAGTGCAGTTGCCGCCATCGAACTTTTGTATTTAAGCAGCAAGAACTAATAGTTTGGAGAGCCCCACCTAACTGTGATGTTTGTGACTTCTCGTCGGGCCATATCGGCAACCCGTGGCCACTACCGATAGTCGGAAAGCATGTCATGGGGAGTTGAGGGTCCTCTATGGAAGTTTCAACCTCGGGGATTGTCAAAAAAGCCTCTGGACTATAGTTAAGATTGCGGAATGAGTGAATTCAAACCTAAAAAGTCAGTAGCCCTCTCAGGAGTCCCAGCAGGAAGCACTGGATTAAGTTCAGTTGGAGAGGGAGATCTTCACTATCGCGGATATTCCATCAAAGACTTGGCTGCAAACTGCCAATTTGAAGAGGTTGCATTTTTATTAGTTCATGGTGAACTTCCAACTCAAAAGCAGTTGGATAGCTATAAGACAAAACTCAAAGGTTTGCGCGGTCTTTCACCTGCAGTTAAAACAATTCTAGAACAGATCCCAGCTTCTGCGCATGCAATGGATGTTTTGCGCACTGCGTTTTCAGCAGTTGGAGCAGTTAACCCAGAATCAACAAAACACACCGAAGCAGAGGCACGAGATCTAGCCGATTCAATGTTGGCTAAGACTGGTTCAATTCTTGGATACTGGCATCACTTTGCAAACAATGGCAAGAAAATTGAAGTTGAGACAGATGATGATTCAATTGGTGCTCACTTTTTACATCTTTTGCACGGAGAAAAGCCAAGTGCGCTTTGGGAAAAAGCTATGCACATCTCACTTGTTCTTTATGCAGAGCACGAGTTCAATGCATCCACATTTACAAGTCGAGTCATCGCCGGTACCGGAGCAGATATTTACTCCTGTGTTTCGGGAGCGATTGGAGCACTCAGTGGGCCAAAGCATGGCGGAGCAAACGAGGTAGCACTTGAGATTCAGCAGCGCTATTCAACAGCCGATGAAGCAGAGGCAGATATTCGAAAGCGCGTTGAAAACAAGGAAGTAGTTATTGGATTTGGTCACCCTGTATACACAGTTTCAGATCCGCGAAATGAGATTATAAAGATTATTACAAAAGAGCTTGCAGTCGCTGCAGGTAAGTCCAATGATTATGAGATTGCTGAACGGATAGAATCTGTAATGTGGGAAGTTAAGAAAATGTTCCCAAATGTGGACTGGTTCTCAGCAGTTGCCTATGACTCTATGAAGATTCCAGTTAACTATTTCACTCCGATATTTGTGATGTCGAGAATTTCTGGCTGGACTTCTCACGTTATTGAACAGCGAAATGATGGAAAAATTATTCGCCCAACCGCACTCTATGTGGGGCCAGAGGATAGAGCCTTCATTTCAATCGACAAGCGGTAGATCTGCATGAATGAGTGACATGTCAGCAAAAGTGCGTAAAGCACTTGATGTCGCTATAGAAGCAATAGGTGGATCGGCGCGTGAAGGCCAGATCGAAATGGCTGAAGCCGTTGCCAACGCCTTAACAAATCGTCACCATTTAATGGTCCAAGCCGGAACTGGTACCGGTAAGTCCCTTGCATATTTAGTACCTGGAATAGTCCATGGGCGCAAAGTTTTGGTTGCAACTGCAACGTTGGCTTTACAACGCCAACTGATAGATCGCGACTTACCTGCAGTAGTTCCAGCACTTGAAAAAGAGCTTGGTCGCGAGATTACATTTGCAATCTACAAAGGCGTAGGCAATTACGTCTGTTTGCAGAAAATGAATAGTGAAGAGATCGATCCAGATACAGAGTTAGTAATGGATGTTTCATCACTGGAAAAAGATGCAAAACAACTTATCGCTTGGGCAAAAACCCCAGGAGTTAGTGGTGATCGCGATGACGCCCCTGATGTAGATCGCAGAGTTTGGGCGGCAAATAGCGTCTCGGGCCGAGAATGCGTGGGCGCCGATGTCTGTGCTTTTGGTTCACAGTGCTTTGCCGCAAATGCAAAAGCTAAAGCTCAACTGGCCGACATTGTTGTCACAAACCACACCCTTCTTGCCATTGAAATCGTAGATTCGCATCCAATATTGCCAGAACGTGACTGCGTAATTTTAGATGAGGCTCATGAGTTCATGGATCGGGCGACCCAAGCGGTAACAGATGAGTTGACCTCCAATAGAGTTCTGCGGGCTGCAGCGATGGCGAGAAAATTTATGCCAGGAAAACTCTCTGATGCTTTTCATAAATCTGCAAATGATTTTCATGAAGCAATGGTTGATTACGGTGATTCAATCAAGCTCGAAGCCACGCCTTCTTCTCGGTTAGAGGAGATTCCACAATCATTAGAGGCTCCGATCCGGCGAGTTTTAGAAAGTGCAAAAGCGATTACCGCATTTCTCTCAGCCGATGATGAGATTATTGATACAGATGCCTTAGCAGAGCGTGCCCGAGTAAAGGGTGCGGTCAATGAAATAAGTACAACGGCTGCGACAGTTCTTAAAATGGGTGATGGCTTGGTGCTTTGGTATGAACCCACATACTCCACGCTTTATTTAGCGCCGCTATCTGTATCAGAGGTTTTACGTGAGAATTTATTAACAAAAACACCTGTGATCGCTACATCTGCAACCTTAACCATTGGTAAAGGCTTTGATTCAATGGCCAAAAGTATTGGCTTTTTAATCGGCGAAGATCCAAACACAGATCTAAATGAAGATGAGATAGATCCTGGCAATCTTCAGATGTTAGATGTTGGATCTCCATTTGATTTTGCTAATCAAGGTGTCTTATATATGCCTAAACATTTGCCAGAACCTGGCAGAGACGGTCCAAGCCAAGAGGTTTTAACAGAGTTAGGCGAACTAATTGATGCAGCTGGTGGTCGAACACTTGCCTTGTTTTCTTCATGGAGAGGCGTTGAGGCAGCCGATGCTCATCTTCGCAAAGTATTAGCTGAGCTTCCAATCAAGATCATCACTCAAAAACGTGGAGATGCCGTAGGACCACTCGTTACGCGTTTTGCAAAAGATGAAACTTCCATTTTGCTTGGAACGATGTCACTGTGGCAAGGTGTTGATGTTCCAGGAAATAGTTGCATCTTGGTAGCAATCGATCGAATTCCTTTTCCTCGTCCAGATGAACCAGTTATGAGTGCGCGTGCAGCTCAGGCAGATGCTGCAGGTGGAAGTGGATTTATGCAGGTCTCTCTTCCAAGGGCCGCTCTATTGTTAGCCCAAGGTACTGGTCGATTAATTCGAAGTGAAAAAGATAGGGGAGTAGTAGCGATCCTAGATTCAAGAATTGTTACTAAACGATACGGAAGCACCCTGCTCAACTCCATGCCACCACTCTGGAGAACCTCAGACTCGGAAGTTGTTCGGGATTCATTGCGCAGACTTGCTCAGAGCATGAAAGACTAGAGACATGCCACGTATTGCAACACAAACACTTGCCCAGCACCGTGATTGGCGTCGAGGCCAACTAATTGAAGCTGCAGCAAGTATTGCAATGCAATCAGGTGGCCAAGCTGTAACAGTTGCTGCTGTTGCACAGCGGGCCGGGCTTTCTAGAACTTCTGTATATGAATATTTTGCGAGTAGTGCTGATTTAGTTGCTGATTTAGTTATTGATGAACTCAATGGTTTTGCTAATTACTTAACAGAAGAGATTGCACAGGCTAACTCCGCAAGCAACAGCATTGAACTCTGGATTAAGGGAGCACTTACCTATATTGCAGATGGCCGCCATTTGCTTGCTAAAGCTTTGAATGCAACGACTCTTCCTCAAGAGCGTGCCCACCAAATTAGAGTTGCCCATAGGGCCTTATTGGCACCGCTCATGGACTCTCTTGAAAAACTAAAGGTGCAGGATGTTCAACAAGCGTTAGCCTTCATTCAGGCTGTTACAGATGCTTCAACTAAGAGAATTGAAGCCGGCCATGATGCACACATTGAGATCGAAAAAGCTACTTCTTTTTGCACCAACGGCCTAACCTCAATTTAAATTACTTACTTTTTGTGAAGTGCGAACTAGTCAAAAGTTGAGATTTATTAACGTGGGCCGATAAAGTTATTAAGCAGTTTCTTTAGCTCTGGCCAGGAGTTTTGAAAGCTTGGATGAAGAGTGAGCGTCTCCACTTGATCAATTTCTACCCATCGAACTTCATGTGACTCATCGTTTACTTCATGTGCAATCAATTCTTCTGTTGCCTGAGCAATGACGGTTTCATACTTCCAGTTTCCATGATCATCACAGAAGGTGTGAACCGGTTTAAGTAGCCCGGTATCAACTCCTGTTTCCTCGACGGCCTCACGAAATGCTCCCTCAATAACACTTTCATGAGAGTCTCTGGCCCCTCCTGGAATTCCCCATGTGTCACCGTTGTGAACCCAAGGCGCACGATGCTGCAAAAGGATCTGGCTTTGGCGAAAGATAAGAACTCCTGCTGCGCCATGAATTCCCCAATGCTTATTTCCACAGGTGCATTCAACCCAGCCATCACCGTCGCGCGAACTCATGGGCTAAGCCTGTCATAACTATCCACAGTTAGCACCGCGGGCAAGGTTTCACTCTCTCCTCGCATTTATGGTCACGGACATGAAGCCAATACTTATTGCCTTATCAATGCTCTTGCTTGTTGCACAGAGTCCTACGAGCGCCCTTGGAAGTGAGCTTGCAAATGACTGTAAGAAAACTGCCTGTATAAATGTTTATACAGACAACAATCAAATAATTATCGAGGCGAAAAAAGGCGGGTCAACTGTTAAGAAAACTATTGCGCAAGCTCCGCGAAAGCCAGTAGTCAAGGCGAAGCCAACAACAAAACCACGTCCTTTATTTTTACTTCCACTACCAAAAGTAAAGCCTGTGGTTAAAAAACCCACAGTTAAAACCACCCGTAAAAGACCCACAAAGCCCAAAGCAAAGAAGGCTGTCACAAAAGTTAGTTTGAGTGATCGTTTAACCAAATTGGTACCCACAGCTGGAGTTGCCTATCAGCCAGAGTTTGAGCCACTAGTAAATGTACCTGTTTACTTTTGGTGTGATCTTCCCGAATTATTTCAAAGCCGTGTCAAGATTATTGGTGAAATTATCGATGTCGCATTACGGCCATCCTATGTTTGGAGTTTTGGCGATGGCGCGCTTCTTTCTACAACAGAGGCTGGGGCTGCCTACCCGAATGGTCAGATCCATCATGACTACTCCAAACCAGGTGCCTATGTAGTAACACTTGTTACGACTTGGAACGGCACCTTTACTCATAATGCTCAAGTTCGCGCCGTCACTGGCAAAGTTGTAAAAATCTCTGTAGCTGCCATAAACATCGTCGCCGCTCCTACTACTTTCGAAGGATAAATCGATATGACAATAGAAAATACATATGTAAATATCTCGGCACTTCCTCTTGCCACTGATTTAGAATTTATTAATTGTGTCCAAACTTTCTCAATAGATACAGAGAGCATCGAACTCAATCTTCTACAACGAGACGGTGCGACAGCGGTCATAGACTTGGCAGCTCAGTTTTCCGAAATAGGAGATAAGTGCGATATCGAACTTATTTCACAGGTGATCGGTCGACTCTCTGATGTTCAAGTACGCGATTTTGCATTGGGTTCTCACGGCGCGCAAAGCTTTGATACGTATTGGAACATGTGGCTTTATTTATTGAGAATTGCACCCGCTGGATTTATCGCACCTGTGGCCTGCTTATTTGCCACATTGGCATATGAGCGCGGTGAGAACGAACTTGCTTTTCGTGCCTTAGATCGCGCAAAGATAGATGCTCCGAGCTATGCGTTAACTGTTCTTTTACGCAGAGTCTTTGGCTCTGATTGGCCGGCTAACGCCTTTGCAGCAATGCGTGTGGAACTACATCCCAAGGTGACGGCTGGGATTTTTGGTCAGTAATGGCTAGAATTAGAGCTGTTCACGAGTCCTACGTATTAGCCCCGGCTTAGTAGGCGGCAACCCTCCACCGCGGCGGGGTGCTCCGGGTGACGAACAGGCCAGGAAACTGGCAAGTGCGTGAAGGATGATTTTTCCAATGAAAACTTTTACTCACAAGAAATCTCTGCCATGAGTACTGGTGCTTGGCTAGATGATCAGGATCCCGGCGAAAGAAAGTTTCTTTCAATCGGTTCGCTGACACTTGAAAACGGGGAAGTATTACCCGACGTTGTCATTGCATATCAAAGTTGGGGAATGATCAATGCAACTCAAGACAATGTCATTCTGATCAATCACGCCCTAACAGGCTTTCCTGATGTTCCCGGATGGTGGCCATCTATGGTTGGGCCCGGTCTGCCCTTTGACACAGAGAAGTACTTCATTGTCTGTCCTAATGTCATTGGTGGCTGTCAGGGCTCTACTGGACCATCATCTTTTGCACCCGATGGAAAACGCTGGGGCTCTCGCTTTCCAGCAGTAAATATCCGTGACATGGTTGCAGCAGAGGTTGCATTTACTGATGCGATGGGAATCAAAAAATATAAGTTAGCTGTTGGTCCTTCTCTTGGTGGAATGCGCGCTTTGGAGTGGGCGATCCAACATCCTGATCGAGTCGGAGCTATCTGCACGATCGGCTCATCGGCCGTTGCAACTGGTGATCAGATTGGAACCGCATCGATTCAGATCCGTGCAATAAAAACTGATCCATATTTTAATAACGGTGATTACTATGACCAGGAAAAGGGTCCAGAAGAGGGAATGGGTATTGCACGCCGTATTGCGCATCTGACATATCGCACTGAGGCCGAGATGGACGTTAGATTTGGGCGACAGTTGCAGGGAGATGACACGGGGCGGTACGCAGTTGAGTCCTATCTGGATCACCAGGCACAAAAACTGGAGAAAAGATTTGATGCAAATACATATATCGCTTTGACCGAGGCCATGAACAGCCATGATGTGGGTCGAGATAGGGGTGGAGTGGCTGCAGCCCTGTCGGCAATAAAGATTCCAGTTATAGCTGTTGGAATTGATACAGACAGACTCTTCCCAGTACGCCTTCAGGCAGAGATTGCCGAGCTTGCACCAGCTGGAGCACCCTTAGTGGTGATTTCAAGCCCATTTGGCCACGATGGCTTCCTCGTTGAGGTAGAAAGTGTGGGAGATGTGATCCGAGAGGCCTTAAAACTCTCCAAATAGTGTGTTTGGATGTGCATTTCGGGTCTAAACCAAATTATAATATAGCCATCGCTTCAGCCGAGTGGCTGAAAAAACCAAAGGACAATTGTGGCTGTATTTAGTGCGCTCAAAAACAAGGTGAAGCCTAAGGCTTCTGCAAAAAAGGCTTCTGCAAAAAAGGCTGTTGCTAAAAAAGCACCCGCTAAGAAAGCCGTGGCAAAGAAGTCGACTGTTAAAAAGAGCGCCCCGGTAAAAAAAGCAGCTGTTAAAAAAGTTGAGCTTAAAAAAATACTTAACGCAAAAGATGTTCAAACAATTGTGGACACAAAAAATGCCGTTCTTCGTCATAATGAAATCCTCGCTGAACTTGATGTGCGCGGAATTACCTCTATCAACAGAATTCCAAAGAAGGTAGATAAAGATTTAGTAGACGAAGCGCGCTCGCTGGCAACTGAAGTTCCAATTATGATTGAAAAACTACGTAAGGCTGGATTAGGTTCGCCTTCGCGTATTTTGAAAAAAGCTGAGTACGATTTAATTGCGCCAAAAATTGAGCCGGTTAAAGCCTCCTCTGGGAAGATAGATGCAAAGACTGGAAAAACTCTAGTCACAAAGATCGATGGCGAAGAAGTTGAATTAGAAGAAGTAGAACTTGAAGATGTTGAGACTTTGATCAAGGAAGTTGTCGAAATTATCGACAGCGAAGAAGAAGACAAGGGTAATCAGCCACGAGTAGTCGATCTTGCCGATGAGGCAACTCAAGGTAATGAAGAGAATGCATTTACTTTAAAGGCATCGGAAGAAGATGATGCCCCCGTTCAAACAGTTATGACTGCAGGAGCAACTGCTGACCCAGTAAAAGACTATTTAAAGCAGATCGGTCGCGTTGCACTTCTCAACGCAGAGCTAGAAGTAGAACTTGCCACTCGAGTTGAAGTTGGCTTATTTGCTGAAGAAAAATTGAAGCACGAAAAGAAGCTCGAGAAAAAGTACAAGAGAGAGCTCGAATTCCTTGTTCAAGATGGAAAGCGTGCCAAGAATCATTTGTTGGAAGCAAACCTTCGCCTAGTGGTCTCCCTAGCAAAGCGTTACACAGGTCGCGGAATGTTGTTCCTGGATCTAATTCAAGAAGGTAACTTGGGTCTGATCCGCGCAGTTGAAAAGTTTGACTATACAAAGGGTTACAAGTTCTCAACATATGCAACATGGTGGATCCGCCAGGCGATTACACGTGCAATGGCCGACCAGGCTCGCACAATTCGTATTCCGGTCCACATGGTTGAAGTTATTAACAAGCTTGCCCGTGTGCAGCGCCAGATGCTTCAAGATCTTGGACGCGAACCGACCCCAGAAGAGTTAGCTAAAGAGTTAGATATGACCCCTGAAAAGGTTGTCGAAGTTCAAAAGTATGGCCGTGAGCCGATCTCACTTCACACCCCGCTGGGAGAAGAGGGTGACTCTGAGTTTGGAGATTTGATTGAGGATTCTGAGGCTGTAGTTCCTGCAGATGCAGTTTCCTTTACTTTGCTTCAAGAGCAGTTGCACTCAGTTTTGGATACGCTCTCAGAGCGCGAAGCCGGTGTAGTTGCGATGCGATTTGGATTAACCGATGGTCAGCCTAAGACTCTCGATGAGATTGGAAAAGTTTACGGAGTTACCCGTGAACGTATCCGACAGATTGAGTCAAAGACAATGTCCAAGCTTCGCCACCCTTCACGTAGCCAGGTGCTGCGAGATTATCTAGATTAAGAGAAGAGATTGAACATGGGTGAGAATGCAAAGGTTTTCATCAATCCTAAAAGTGGTTCGATTCGCATTACGGGGACAATTGATATCGTTGATTCAGAGGGAAAGATTACGCAAACAGTAGAAAATCCAAAGTTCTGTGGCTGTGGTCAATCAAAAGAAAAACCCTTCTGCGACGGATCGCACAAGGGCCTTCTCGGAGAAAAGTAGTTTTAGTTTTTAGATTCGATGAGTTTTTCTGATTCATCCTGAATCTTGGCGGCAATTGGCTTTAGCTTCTCAGCGTATTCCTTGCCATGGTGGGCGCAGAACATGAGCTCTCCGCCATTGAGAAGTACTGCTCGGACGTATGCCTGGGCTCCGCAACGATCGCAACGATCTAGGGCGTTAAGAGGTACTGATTCAAGCATCAACTGTTCTGACATATCTCTCTCCGTTTCCAAGTACTTCTAACTGTTTTAACTTCCTTACATGGAACAGGAAACCACATATATTTATTCCCCGCTTGATTTAATCTATAATTTATCGGTAATTTACGCTGAGAAAAGAGATTTTCCACTATCTGAGACTATTTCGGCGCGCTTTCAGCCCAAAAGGGGTTATGGCAGTTAGCCTTGGCCCCCATGGCCGAGAAAGATGCAACAAGTTCGCGCGATAGCTACACCGCAAAAGATCTCGCAGTACTTGAAGGCCTAGATGCAGTTCGCAAACGCCCTGGTATGTACATTGGATCAACAGATTCACGTGGGCTCATGCACTGTTTATGGGAGATCATTGATAACTCAGTAGATGAATCTTTGGCAGGCCACTGTAAAAAAATTGAAATTAATCTTGAGTCTGATGGCTCTGTAGAAGTACATGATGACGGTCGCGGAATACCAGTAGATAAAGAAGCAAAGACAGGTTTAACTGGAGTCGAAGTCGTACTGACTAAACTTCACGCCGGTGGAAAATTCGGTGGTGGCTCATATGCTGCATCAGGTGGACTCCATGGTGTTGGTGCATCCGTTGTTAACGCTCTGGCTTCAAGGTTAGATGCAGAAGTTGACCGTGATGGCAAGATTTATTGGATGTCTTTTCAGCGAGGCACTGCTGGAATATTTGATGGCGATGGTCCAAAGGCCCCATTTCAACCAAAGTCTGGCTTGCGCGTCATTGGAAAAATTTCTTCAAAGGTAACTGGAACTCGAATTAAATGGTGGAGTGATCGCCAAATCTTTTTGAAAGAAGCCGAGCTAGATCTGACTGATATTTATGATCGTGCCCGCCAAACTTCCTACTTAGTTCCAGGGCTAACGTTGATCGTTAACGATAATCGCAGCAAGGTCAAAACCTCTGAAACCTTCTTTCATAAGAGCGGGATTACTGAATACTGTAATTTCTTACAGCCAGATGAGGCTGTTGGCGATGTCATTCGAATTTACGGTACTGGGCATTACCAGGAGACGGTGCCTGTTTTAGATGACAAGGGCCACATGGTCTCAACAGAGGTCGAGCGTGATATGGAAGTTGATATCGCCATGAAATGGGGAAATGGATTTGAAACGACTCAGCGTTCTTTTGTAAACATCATCGCAACCCCTAAGGGTGGAACTCACGTACTTGGCTTTGAACGTGCTCTTGTAAAGGTTGTAAATGAGGCCCTTAGATCCACGAAAACGCTTGCAAACAAAGAAATTGATGTCATCAAAGACGACGTCCTTGAAGGTTTAACCACTGTAGTCACAGTTCGAATGTCTGAGCCACAGTTTGAAGGTCAGACAAAAGAGGTATTAGGAACATCTGCGGCCACGCGAATAGTCTCGGCCGTTGTTGCTGAAAAAATGAAAGAGTATTTCAATACAACTAAACGAATTGATAAAGCTAACGGTCGACTCGTACTGGAAAAAATTGCCGCTGCATCCCGTACGCGAATTAGTGCAAGAGCCCACAAAGATTTACAGCGCCGCAAAAATGCACTTGAATCCTCATCCCTGCCGACCAAACTCTCTGATTGTCGCTCAGAGGATGTAACTCGGACAGAGTTGTTTATTGTCGAAGGTGATTCTGCCCTTGGCACAACAAAAGCTGCCCGTAACAGCGAGTTCCAGGCCATTTTGCCGATCCGAGGAAAGATTTTGAATGTTCAAAAAGCTTCACTTTCTCAGATGTTGGAAGACAAAGAGTGCGGCTCAATCATTCAAGTTATTGGCGCTGGCTCTGGAAAGTCATTTGATCTTGATGAAGCTAGATATGGTCGAATCATTTTGATGTCAGATGCTGACGTTGACGGCGCACATATTCGCTGCCTCTTGTTAACACTCATGTATCGATATATGCGCCCGTTGATCGATTCTGGTCGCGTTTTTGCAGCTATTCCACCATTGCACCGCATTGAAGTAATGGGTGGGGGAGGCAAGAAGGGCGACTACATCTACACATACTCTGACGATGAGATGAAAAAACTTACAGCTGATTTAAAGAAGAGTGGAAAGCGCTGGAAAGAGCCAATTCAGCGATACAAAGGTCTTGGTGAGATGGATGCAGATCAACTTCGTGAAACAACGATGGACCCAGATGCTAGAACATTGCGACGAATTACTGTCAAAGATGCCGCTTCAGCAGAGGCGATGTTTGAGCTATTAATGGGAAGTGATGTAGCCCCTCGTAAAGAGTTTATTGCTAATGCAGAGATTGATCGCGAACATATCGACGTTTAGTCGATAGCAACTAAATCGAAATATTCATCTTTCCAAAGATCTTCATCGCCATCTGGCAACAAAATTACACGTTCTGGCTTTAGCGCTTGGACCGCGCCTTCATCGTGGGAAACCATAATCACAGATCCTTGATATTCGGCCAACGCGCCAAGAATCTCTGCCCGTGATGCTGGATCTAAGTTATTTGTAGGTTCATCAAGTAGTAAAACATTAGCTGCCGAAACTACTAGAACGGCAAGTGCCAATCGAGTTCTTTCTCCACCAGATAAGACTTTGACAGGTTTATGTACATCATCGCCAACAAATAAGAATGAACCGAGAGTATTTCGGGCAGTTGGTTCGTTAATGTCAGGAGTTGCCGACATCATGTTTTCCAGAATCGTTCGTTCGAAATCTAGGGACTCATGCTCCTGGGCGTAGTAGCCAATTTTTAAACCGTGACCATGTTCAACTTTTCCTGTATCTGATTCAAGCTCACCGGCTAAAATTCTTAACAAAGTTGTCTTGCCAGCACCGTTGAGTCCAAGAATGACAACCCTTGAGCCTTTGTCGATCACGCAGGAGACATCTGTAAAGATTTCAAGTGAGCCATAGTTTTTAGAAAGCTCTTCACCAGAAAGTGGAGTTTTGCCACAGGGAGCCGGAGTTGGAAAACGAAGTCTTGCAACTTTGTCTGCAACGCGAACATCTTCTAAACCACTACGCAGCTTGTCGGCTCGACGTAACATGCCCTGAGCAGCAGTGGCTTTAGATGCCTTAGCTCGCATCTTTTCACCTTGCTTCTGCAAAATCTCAGCACGTTTTTCTGCGTTTGCCCGCTCTTTCTTGCGGCGATGTTCATCTTGTTCGCGCTGTAAGAGATAGGCCTTCCAACCTAGGTTGTAAACATCGATGACGTTTCGATTGGCATCTAGATAAAAAACCTTATTGACAACGGTCTCAATCAAATTTACATCGTGAGAGATAATGACAAGTCCACCTGAGTACTTTGACAAAAACTCTCGCAGCCAAACAATTGAGTCTGCATCCAAGTGGTTTGTCGGTTCATCGAGTAGAAGAGTTTCGGCGCCGCTAAATAAAATCCGAGCAAGCTCGATTCGACGGCGTTGTCCACCAGAGAGAGTTGAAAGCTCATTTGAAAAAACAGCCTCTGAGACACCTAGAGATGTGGCAATAGCCTCGGCTTCAGCAGATGCTGCGTAGCCACCGGCAGCTGAAAACTCTGCCTCCACTCGACCATAGCGCTCCATTGCTTTTTCTAGCGCTTCACCTTGGGCCGTAGCCATCTCTTCTTCAACTGAACGCATTCGTGATGCGATTTGATCGAGATCGCGCGCAGATAAAATTCGATCGATAACTGTGCCAGGCTCATCACCAGTTCGTGGATCTTGGGGCAGATAACCAATTTTTCCTGTGCGATTTACAGCGCCACCTGCAGGCATGGTTTCACCTGCGAGCACTTTAGCAAGTGTTGATTTTCCCGCACCGTTTCGACCAACAAAACCAATGCGATCACCGTCGTTGATACGCACAGTGACACCTTTAACTAATAGGCGTGCACCGGCACGAAGTTCAAGTGCTTGGGTTGAAATCACACCCAAGTCTATCTAGTTGGTTTAAGCAGCACCAATTCGCGTACGACGAGGGGCAGCAAAGGCCTTTCCTACTGCTGTTAACTCATCTGATACTTGAGCTTTAATCGCATCTTCACTTTTGAGAAGTTTTGTTAACTCAGCAATAACAGATTTGAGTTCTTTTTGCTCAGTTTCAAGTTCAATCTTGCTCATTTTGGTTAATCGCCGAAGTGGCATGTCCAAGATATAGCTTGCCTGTTCGTCATTTAACTTAAAGTCTTTAATTAATTTATCCTTGGCCTGGGCTGCGTCATCACTTGCCCGAATAATTTTTATGACCTTATCGATATCGATAATCGCCTTTAATAAACCATCTACCAAGCCAAGTCTAGATTGGGCTTTAGCTTTACGAAACTCGGATCGTCGTCGAATTACTTCGATACGGTGATCGATAAAGACTTTCAGTAACTCCTTTAATCCAAGAGTCTGTGGCTTACCTTTAACCAACGCAACTGCGTTAATGGCAAAAGCATCCTCCATTGGGGTAAGGGCATAGAGTTTTTCAAGGACTTCCTCTGGTTCAAAGCCATTTTTTAACTCTATGACGACATTTGTTCCCGTTTGACCATCGGTCAAATCGATGATGTCGCTAATTCCTTGAATCTTCTTGTTTTTAACTAGAGTGGCGATTCGTTCTACTACTTTTTCTGGACCGATTGTGTAAGGAAGCTCCTTGATGATGATTCCCATCTTGCGAGAGGTTACTTTTTCAATCTCTACCGTCGCTCTGACCTTAAAGGAGCCTTTACCAGTTGCATAGGCCTCACGAACGCCTTCTAAGCCGACAATTTCACCGCCGGTTGGAAAATCTGGTCCAGGTACAAACTTCATTAACTGTTTAACAGTTGCTGTTGGGTTATCAATCAAATGCTTGGTAGCAGCAATTACTTCACCAAGATTATGCGGTGCCATATTTGTTGCCATACCAACTGCAATTCCTGATCCACCATTTACTAAAAGATTTGGGTAGGCAGCCGGCAGAACTAATGGTTCAGAGAGTTGACCGTCATAGTTTGGTCCAAAATCAACGGTGTCTTCATCGGCTTCGGCAACCATTGCCATTGCAGCAGCAGCCAATCGCGCCTCGGTATAACGCATCGCTGCAGGGCCTGCATCTAGCGAACCAAAATTTCCGTGCCCATCAATTAATGGCAAACCCATTGAAAAACTCTGCGCCATTCGAACAAGTGCATCGTAAATTGCGCCATCACCGTGTGGGTGCAACTTACCCATAACTTCACCCACAACTCGCGCACTCTTCACATGTCCACGTTCTGGGCGAAGACCCATATCTGCCATCTGATGCAGGATTCGTCGATGCACCGGCTTTAATCCATCGCGAGCATCAGGTAATGCACGTGAATAAATAACAGAGTATGCATATTCAAGAAAAGATTCAGAGACTTCTTTTGAAACGTCAATATCAATTATCTTTCCTGGATATTCACCAGGCTTGGGACCAACAGGTTTCTTTCCTTTTGCCGCAGCTTTCACGGGCGTCTTCGCATTTGCCATGTGCGCATTCTGCCAACACAGTGGATTAATTTAAGGGAGGGCGCGCCCCAACTGATGCAACGCACTTTGCGGCAAGAGCGGCGCCGGCTGAAAGTGCTTGAGTTAGGTCACTGGTCTCAAGCCATTTTGGAATAAAACCCGCAGCAAATGAATCACCAGCACCAGTGGTATCAACAACATTTGTTGTAACTGCGGGAACTTTAGCTGTTCGACCTGCATTAATTCCCATAGCTCCTTTTGATCCCAACTTGATTACAACCAGGGGGGTGTAATCTGTCAATTTCTTTTCTGCAACTTCAACATCAGTTTCAGCAGCAAGATACAAAGCCTCTTCAGAGTTTAAAAGTATGCCATCCATTAAAGATACCCAAGACAAAACCTCTTCACGAGGAACGACTTTCATGGCACCGGTTGTTGTTGGATCAAAATAAATTGGCTTGCCTGCAGCTTTAATTTTATTAACCATTGCAAGCACAGAATCGCGACTTCGAAAATCAAGGAGTGCGTAGCCACTGATATAAACACCATCAATATCATCAAGAGGTGGAAGATCTGCTACCTCTAAATCTGCATTTGCGCCATTATCTGGAAACATCGTTCGCTCACCGTTAGAGTCAACTAAAATTACTACGACACCTGTTGGACGACCTGAGTGCATTAAATTTAAGTGTTCAACCCCGTACTTATCTAAATCCGATATCAGAGCAAAACCAACTGGATCATTTCCAGTTCTAGCAACTAAATGAGCTTTAGTATTTGTGCGTGTAATCCACGTTGCAACGTTGGCAGCTTGACCCCCTGGATGGCTAGAAATTTTACTGGCTGTGTCATTGCCGTAGTTAATTGGCTCCTTTAATTGAGAAATAACATCCAGTGCAATATCGCCAATACAGAGAATTTTCTTCATGAAAGTGCAACTGCAATCTCTGCGGCAAGGGCGCAGTTAGATTTAATGATTTCGGTGTTTATTTTAAGTGACTCACCATTAGAAGCTTTGTGAAAGTGTTCCAATAAAAATGGAGTCACAGCCTTACCGTCGATGCCTTCTTGCTCCGCGCGCACTAAGCCGCTAGCCAGAATCTCATCGTGTCGGGCTTTGGGCATCTCTACTGCAACTGGATTAGCTACTATCAATGATTTAAATTGGGTAGAGATTTGCGTCCGAGTTTTAACTATATCTGCAATCTGCGCCGCGCTTTCAACGCGGTGCTCAAGAATAAAACCTGAATCAGTTAGATAGAACCCTGGGAATGAGTTGGTCTTGTAACCAACTAGCCCAATAGCCAATGTTTCCAAACGTTCAAGAGTTGCATGCACATCCAAAATTGATTTGACCCCTGCACAAACCACAGTCATATCAAGTTGTGACAAAGCGGTCAGATCTGCCGACTCATCAAATGAGAGGGAGGCACCACGATGGACTCCACCCAATCCACCTGTTGCAAATACTTTAATACCTGCAACTGCGGCGATATGGGCCGTTGCTGCAACGGTTGTGGCCGCACTTTTATTCTGTGAAACGATGATTGCAAGATCCCTAATCGATGCTTTAGAGATGTCATCGCGATTGGCGATCGCCTCTAGTTCTTGGGGCTCTAGGCCGATTAAGATTTTTCCATCCAGTAAGGCGATGGTTGCCGGAACAGCTCCGCCATTTCGAACAATAGCTTCACATTGCTGTGCAACCTCAAGATTTGATGGACGTGGCAAGCCATGACTAATTATCGTGGATTCAAGGGCAACAATCGGCTTGCCCGTTTTTAATGCCTGGGCTACCTCAGATGAATACTTTATTGCGCTGATCATGGACAAACTCTAATACACATTCGTGGGAAGATATGCACGTGCATTTATCCCAAATAACGCCTTCAATTTTTTCATCCCTTGGGTTAGAAAGCGCCACGGATCATTTAAATGTTGGTATTTCTCCCATGGGCCGCGAACTTCTTTTTCTCATTGATGGATTTGGCTTTGATACTCTGGAGAAATATTCCCAATCGATGCCAACAATTTCTCGAATGGTTACCCACGGCGTTATTCAAACTGCATTTCCTACAACGACTGCGACATCGCTTGCTACTTTAACGACAGGAGTGATGCCTGGTTCACATGGAATGCTTGGTTATACGGTTCAAGTTCCCCGAAGCGGAGGTAGGTTACTCAATGCACTTAAATGGGATGAGCGAGTTGATCCAGAAAATTGGCAACCAGTTCAAACATTATTTCAAAGAGCATCACTTGCTGGAATCAACGTTACCCATGTTGCTGCAAAGCGGTATGAAAACTCTGGATTTACACGAGCAGTATTTCGCGGTGCACAGTACAAAGGCGCAAACCTTGTCTCTGATTTAGTCAGTGAAACTAAGGATGCATTGCAAAAAACACCTTCATTTGTATACCTTTATGTAAACGATTTAGATTCGGCAGGTCATAGCGATGGCGTCGGTAGCCATAAGTGGCTTTCGGCTCTTACTATGATCGATCAACTGGTCCAACAGCTGATGAAGGAGGTCCCAAAGGGAACTCGTATATGGATCACCTCCGATCATGGAATGGTTAACGTTGAAGAAAAAATAGTTATTGGCCAAGGAAACCCGTTACTCAATGGAGTAAGCGTTATTGCTGGTGAACCACGTGCACGTCATATTTATTTAGAAACCGATAGTCAAAATGCTAGAGATGAAATTGCATCCCTTTGGCAGGAGTATTTGAAGGATAAAGCTTTAGTTTTAACCCGAGAAAATGCAATTGCAGGTGGGATTTTTGGTGAAGAAGTGACTCAGGATGCGATAGATCGTATGGGTGAAGTAATTGCAATCGCACGCGGTGGAGTTGTTTTACTTGATCCTATGAGAGCCGATAAGGAAGGTGCAATGGTGGGCCACCACGGTGGTGATAGTCAGATCGAATCTCAAGTTGGTTTGTTTACGACAACTCTGAGCTAATTACTTATCCTCGGGTTTAATTCCAAACATAATCTCATCCCAACTTGGAACTTTTGCTCGTGCCGTAATTCCATCACGAGATGCTTCATCATCTGGCTCTTCGCGAATGACTGCCAATCTAGGAACTAGTGGCTGCACCTTTTCATCTTCAAAACTCTCGCGGTTGTCAAAGTGACTGGAACTTGCAAAGCGATCTTCCTCTTTTGTGTTTCCAATCTGATTATCTGAACTTCGGCGCTCTGAGGGGTGTGTCGATTCTGTAGCAACAAGTCCAGGTTTTGAAAGCTGACGGGGGGCAGGATCATCACCCATCATCCAACGTGCATTTTCATCCATAGATGCCAAAGAGCGAAGTATTGGGTCAAAACTCCATTGGGCCACCCCAACACCACCAGTATTTGGATAGTGAAGTTCCAATGTCCACGTTCCATTTTCTAAACGCCATGTGTCCCATGACAAATTTGAAGCATCGATTCCACGGGGCGCAAGGCGCGTTGTAATGGTTGCGATCAAAGTTACAGGATCGCGATCAATTTCTTTGCGTACAACTATTTGCTGAGCTTGATCAATTATGTAAATTCGTTCGGAAATTATTGGCCCTGCAAAGCGATCAATTTTTTCAATAGAAACACTGTAGTCACGTGAAATCTGCTCACTTGTTTGTCCAGTTCGAAGTAATCTCTGAATCTCTTTAATAGAGATGGTTGGCTCCTCGTTGACTGGAACAGAGTTCAATCGCTGTTGATTTACTGTTGCGCGTAAAGTGTCACTGACGCGAATTGTGTACTCCTGACCGTCATGATCACGCAAAGATAGATAGAGACCGTCATCGGTCCGTCCATCGAGGCGTAGTTCAGTCACGAGCACGAGGGTAGTCGATGAGAGCCTTAAAAACCTTGAAGTACGGGAGTGTGGCTAGCGATGCTGCGATCATAAATCCAAGAGGCACCCAATACGCGATCTCTGCCCCAAATTCATCAATCACCTGGCCCGAAAGCGCACTAGCGATCGCACCACCTAATGGCATTCCTGCAACGACCCAGGTCAAGGTCTCGGTAATTTGCTCGGGAGGAACCGCTCCCTCTGCAACGCCATATGCATTGATAACCAGTGGCGCAACTGCAAATCCATTAAAAAATAATGCAACGGAAAGCCAGAACAAAGAGTGAACAAACAACATAGGAATTGATAAAATCGTTAGTGCAAAAAGAAATATGAGAAATCGTGCAGCACTAGAGATCTTCCATTTAATGACTCCAGTACCAATAGCTGCAACCGCGCTGCCACATGCCCAGATAGCCAGCAATATTCCAGCTTTATCTTCTTGGCCTCGAGTTTGAGCAAAAGCAACAGTCACAATTGCAATTGATCCAAAAAATCCACCCAATAAAACAGTAGGAAGTACAACAGCCTGCACTTGTTTATTTCTAATCACTGCGGGGTGCGGATCAACGACGCGTTTGGGTGTTGCGGGAGGCTCAGTCGACTTTTGCAGTACAAAAAGTGGAACTCCGATAGCCATAAATATGATGCCGACAATTATGCCTGCAGCTGGTGCTATAGAAGTAGCACAGGCCGTCACGATTATTGGACCCAGGATAAAGACAACTTCATCCATTAACGCTTCAAATGAATAGGCAGTATTGACGATATGTCGGTCACTTTCATCCTCTGCCGTAGTGGTTGGATCGGGGCTCAATATATGTAGCCATCGACGCCGAACAAGTCCACCTGTATTAACTGAGAAACTTTCAGCAAAAATTATTGCCGCAAACCAGCTCCATGTCGGAGTTTGATTTAAGACTAATACTGTAAACACGCATAGTCCGGCAATTTTTATTGGAACTACTCGAACTAGCATGGCGCTTTGTCCCATGCGATCTGCCACTCGAGACCAGTGAGGAGTGGCAATAGCAATAACGATCGATGCCGCAGCACTGAGTGCGCCAGCGATTGCATATGAACCATTTACTGAAACGACGATAAAAACTAGAGCAAGAGAGTCCATTGAAATTGGCATCCGCGCAATAACGCCGGGGATAGAAAATCTGAGAGCCCCTGGTGTATGAATCAAGGTTCGATAAGCAGAGAACATAGGCATAAGTCTAGACCGCGGTTAGACTTGGGCCATGACAGATTCGAAGGCATTACTCGATCTCGCCCTCACAATCGCCGCCGATGCTGGAGATTTATTGATGAATCGTCCAGCGTCATGGGATTTAACATCTAAATCAACGGCGATAGATATTGCTACACAGATGGATATTGCAAGTGAGAAGTTAATTGTTCAAGCGATTTTAAAGGCTAGACCCGATGATGGAATCATTGGAGAAGAAGGTGCATCCAGAGATTCCAAGAGTGGAATCACATGGGTCATTGATCCAGTAGATGGAACAGTCAATTATTTTTATGGACTGCCAGGCTGGTGTATATCAATTGCCGCAAAAGATGAAAATGGGACAGTAGTTGGCGTAGTTCATTCACCCACAGTTAATTCGACATGGCATGCTTCAAAAGGTAACGGGGCATTTCTCAACAATGTAAAAATTGCATGTAATAATCCAGTTGAGTTAAATCGCGCTCTCATCTCATCGGGCTTTGCCTATGATGTTTCAAATCGTATTGAACAGTTAAAAATTGTGAACGTTCTTCTTCCGCAGATTCGAGATTTACGCCGAATCGGCTCTGCCGCGGCAGATATCTGTCATGTGGCCACAGGTTTAGTCGACGGCTACTTTGAAACTGGTTTATTTGAGTGGGACTTAGCTGCCGCCCAGCTAATTGCCCAAGAGGCTGGAGCAATTGTCACAACTCGCCAATGGCATGGCCTTAATTTGACCGTGGCCGCTGGTCCTCACCTTTACCAACAACTCAACGCTCAAATTCCTGAGTAAGTGCGGGCTAGGAGCCCGATTTACGCTTACAACCCTGTCTGTGGCACAATACGCAATCTGCACCGCCAAAGCGCGTGCTTTATTGAAATGACAAAAGGATCGAAAATATGAACATTCTTGACGCAGTAGATGCAGCCTCGCTGCGCAAAGACATCCCACAGTTTCGCGCCGGCGATGAGCTCAAGATTCATGTTCGCGTTATCGAGGGTAGCAAGAGTCGTCTACAGGTTTTCCAAGGAATTGTTATCCGTCGCCAAGGTGATGGTGTCCGTGAGACTTTCACAATTCGTAAAGTTTCTTACGGTGTTGGAGTCGAGCGTACTTTCCCAGTTCACACTCCAGTTATTGAAAAAATTGAATTAGTAAAGAAAGGCGAAGTTCGTCGCGCCAAGTTGTACTACCTACGTGATCTTCGCGGTAAGGCTGCAAAGATTCGCGAAAAGCGCGATGGCGTTGAAGGTTACGGCGATGGAATTCTTTCAACTCCAGTAGCAGAACCAGTTGTAGAGCCAGTTGTTGCCGAAACAGTTGAGGCCGTTGTTACAGAGGCTGTTACTCAAGAGGCACCAGAGGCAATCGTTGAAGCCGTAGTAGAGGCTGTTGAGCAGACACCAGATGTTGAAGTAATTCCTGCATCTGATGAAGAACCTAAAGCTTAACTACTTCTTCAATGCGCAATAAGGGATCACTCCTCAAGGAGCTCCCAATCCTGATTGTTGTTGCGTTAGTTGTTTCGCTTTTTATAAAGAGCTTCTTGGTCCAGTTTTTCTATATTCCATCTGGATCTATGGAAAACACCTTGCAGATTCAAGATCGAGTTGCAGTAAATAAGGTGCCATTTATATCTGAGAACATAAATCGTGGGGATGTAGTCGTTTTTCGTGATCCCGATAACTGGCTACCTGAAAACCTTGATAGCTCAACTAACTCATTAGTTGCAAAGGCCAAGAGCCTTCTGGTCACTGTGGGAGTTCTACCGAATCCGGCAAAGCAGTATTTAGTTAAACGGGTGGTGGGGGTTGCAGGAGATCGAATTATTTGTTGCACTAAAGGTGAAAAACTTTCAGTTAATGGCGTAGAAGTTACAGAGCCTTATATTTATGGTGGAGATGCACCCTCTGATATGAAATTTGATGTGACCGTGCCTGAAGGAAAACTGTGGGTGATGGGCGATCACCGTGGAGCAAGTGCTGATTCCAGATATCACCAAGAGGACATTAACAGTGGATTCGTACCGCTGGACAGAGTCTCAGGTCGCGTAGTTGCCGTTATCTGGCCATTTAAGAATATTACATATGTTCCAAAGATAGACGTCACGAAGTAGCCCTTGAAGGTTATAGAGCAACTGCTCACTGCTGCAGGTATCGCTCCAATTGCAGGAGTAGATGAGGCAGGTCGCGGTGCTTGTGCCGGTCCATTAGTTATTGCAGCAGTTGTTTTAAACGATCCCTTTGCTCCTGAGTTATCTCCAGTTCGTGATTCAAAAGAGTTATCAGAGAGCAAACGTGAAACGATATTTGATCTCATACAAAACTGCGCCTCTTCGATTAGCGTCGTTGTAGTCACGCCCACACAGGTTGATGCTCGTGGTGTGCATGCTGCAAATTTAGATGGAATGCGCCGCGCAGTTCTTGGATTAAATGTCGAGCCTGCATATGTTTTAACAGATGGCTATGCCATTGAAGGACTAGGGGTCCCAAATTTAGCGGTCTGGAAAGGCGATCAAGTTGTTGTCTCGATTAGTGCCGCATCAATAATTGCCAAGGTTACAAGAGATCGAATGATGCGAGAACTTGATTTAGAGTTCCCAGAGTATGGTTTTGCAGGGCATAAGGGATACATCACGGCTGGACACACAAAAGCGTTGAAAAAACATGGTCCAACATCACATCATCGAACTTCTTTTTCAAATATAGCTGCACTCATCCACAAGTAACTCGAGTTAGCCTCTGGATGGCTGTGTTAGAACTTAGTGTGGCCAACTATGAAGGAACTAATTGCTCGGGCGGTGCTGCTTAGTGAGATAGAGGCCGGGCATAGTTTTTGGTCACGAGAGATCTATGAAATTGGCGCACTCGATGTTTATGAAAAGTTAATGAGTGGGGGATATGGCCCATCCAAACATGAAAAACTGATCTCTGCGCTAGCAATAACATCGGGCGAAAAAGTTATTGAAGCAATATATAACCAAGGTGCTCAACTGTTAACACCACTTGATTCTGAGTGGCCAATTCAGCTAAATGATTTAGCCAATCCACCCATAGCCCTCGTGGTCAAAGGAAGTGTTCACACATTAAAGATTGCATCCCTTGCAATCGTTGGTACTCGAAATCCCACAAATTATGGCGCCCGGATAGCTAGTGATTTTGCTGCGGGATTTGTTGATCGGCAATGGGCAATCGTCAGTGGTGGTGCATATGGGATCGACTCCTATGCGCATAAGGGAGCGTTAATCGCTGAGGGTATAACTATCGCAGTTATCGCATACGGTGTAGACATTAACTATCCGGCTGGAAATGCAAGGTTATTTTCAGAGATCTGTGAAAATGGGGCGATAATAAGTGAATACGTTCCAGGTCAAAGAGCTTTACCCAATAGATTTTTAACACGCAATCGATTAATTGCTGCGATTTCAAAAGCAACCTTGGTTGTTGAGGCTGCCTTTAGGAGTGGGTCATTGCGAACCGCTCGGGAAGCAGCGCAAATATTTAGACCGGTCATGGCCATCCCAGGTGCGATTAACTCTCCAACGAGCGAGGGTTGCCATCGATTAATTGGTGAACGTTCGGCTGAAATTGTTACATCAGTGGCCGATGCCGTGGAGTTTGTTGGAGTTTACTCAGAGCAATCAATGAGAGAATAGAAGTATGAGTAGTTTTCGATCGGGATTTGTGGCAATAGTTGGCCGTCCCAATGTTGGAAAATCTACCTTGATCAACGCACTCGTTGGTAGCAAAATCGCAATTACTTCTCACCATCCCAATACAACGCGCTCGGCAATTAGAGGGATTGTTCACAGTCCCGATTATCAAGCAGTCCTTGTCGATACACCAGGAGTGCATAAACCAAAGACTCTACTTGGACAGAGATTAAATCAAGTTGTTGATCAGAGCATGGATTCAGTAGATATCGTTCTTATGTGTATCCCTGCCGATGAAACATCTGGAGCTGGTGACATTTTTATTACTCAGGAAATAGCCAAACATAGCAAGGCTAAGAAGTTTGCTGTCATAACCAAAACCGATTTGATTTCAAAGGAAAAATTAGCCGCTCGTTTACTTGGAATTATGGATATTGCAAAGGGTTTTACATGGGATGAAATCATTCCCGTTTCGGCAGCCATCCATGACCAAGTTGATCTACTCAACGAACTTATTGGTAAGAATTTGCCAGAAGGACCTGCTTATTATCCAGAAGGTACAACTAGTGATCAGGCTATTGAGGCATTGATTTGTGAATTCATTAGAGAAGCTGCGCTGCAAGATGTAAGGGAAGAGCTTCCACACTCGATAGTTGTGACCATCGATGAATTTGGTGAGCGTGAAGAAAAAGGTTCAAGGCCATTTTATGATGTCCACGCAACGATCCATGTTGAAAGAGATACACAACGCGCAATTTTGTTGGGTCATCAAGGTTCTCGTTTAAAAGAAATCGGAATTCGAGCTCGCGCCGATATAGAGCGGACTCTTAATGCAAAGATTTTCTTGGGACTGCACATTAAAGTGTCAAAGGAGTGGCAGAAAGATCCGAAACTTTTGGAGCGTTTAGGATTTGGCGAGAAGGGCTGATTCACTTTTCTTGCTAGCTAAATATGATCCAATTAGTACTAATGGAAGTCCTACGATCAACCCGACTGTTATTGGTTCTTTTAATACTATAACTCCAAGAACAACAGCAACAGATGTGTTGAGGTAAGTAACAAGGGATCCTCGAGCTGGGCCAATTTCAACAAGAAGTTTAAAGAAGACTAAAAATGCCAATGCAGTGCAGAGAACTCCCAAAGCGACTAATGAAAGCGCAGGCTTGAGTGAGACCTGCGTTGGCCACTGTGCAATAGCAAGGGGGGCCCAAAAAATTGAAGTTATTGCCATTGCTAATCCGTTGATGGCTATTCCATCAACTAGAGGCAAGTTTGTAGTCACCATAATTATTGCGTAGGAATATCCCATTGCTGCAAGAATCATCATTGCAATTGAAGCTGGATGGCTGTTTCCAGAAAAACTCTCAATTCCAACAACGGCGATCAAACCAATAAAGCCAACGACTATTCCAAACATTCTCTTGAATTGCCACACCGTATGGTCCCCACGTAGTGAAGTGATAATCGCTGCAAAGATGGGAACGGTTGAAATGAGTAACCCGGCCAACCCCGAGTCAATCTTTTTTTGTGCTGTAGAAATTAAAATCCAGGGGCCAATCATCTCTAAAAGTGCGTAGAAGGCTACATATTTAAAGCCAAGAACTGCGCCTTTGAATGTTTTTCTATAGAGAGCTACGGGAATCAAAATTGCGGCACCGATTAATGTTCGTCCTGCAACGATTGCAGATGGTGGAATCTCTTCTACGGCAACTTTCATGAGTAGATAGGGAATGCCCCATAAAAATCCAACCAGTAAAAAATAGAACAACGATTTGCGACTCATTCAAAAATTACCATTGATTGGTTTGTTCCTTAAGTGTTTGAAATTTTCCTGGAGATCACGGGTGGTCCCAATTGCACGGATTTTCCTTTGACCAAGATCCCACTATGGCATCTTTCCCAATAACGCCCAAACCGATTGCTTACTAGCTCCATTTGTAAGGAATTCAATGACCTAGGAGGACTATTTCGCTCGTAATTAAATCTCGAATAATGACCGCTATAGATTGGGTTGAAGAGTCCACGCCGGCAGCAAGTTGTCCATTGACCATGGGGCAAGGCTAGACTGTCCTAGTCAGTGTTGACCACAGGTGGCAGAATTTTAGCTACTTTAAAACAAGAATATTCACGGAGTAAAAATGCGTATTGGTGTGCTAACTGGCGGCGGAGATTGCCCTGGACTAAATGCTGTGATTCGTGCAGTTGTTCGAAAAGGCGTTAAAGAGTACGGCCACGAGTTTGTCGGTTTCCGTGATGGCTGGAGAGGCCCTTTAGAAGGTTTAACAATGCCATTAAGTCTTGAAACTACTCGCGGTATTTTGCCCCGTGGAGGAACAATTCTTGGTTCATCTCGGACAAATCCATTCAAAATTGAAGGTGGCGTTGAACGCATTAAAGAAAATCTCGAAAAAAGTGGAATTGATGCATTAATTGCAATTGGCGGAGAAGACACACTTGGTGTTGCAACAAAGTTAGATGCCCTTGGGGTAAAAGTAATTGGAGTTCCAAAGACAATTGATAACGATCTAAATAACACTGATTACACATTTGGTTTTGATACAGCTGTAAATATTGCAGTTGAGGCCATTGATCGCTTACACACAACTGCAGAGTCGCACCACCGTGCTTTGATTGTTGAAGTTATGGGGCGCCATGCAGGTTGGATCGCACTTCATGCCGGGCTTGCAGGTGGGGCATCATGTATTTTGATTCCAGAACAAAAGTTTTCCATTGAAAAAGTTTGCCAGTGGGTTGAGTCTCGATTTAAATCCCACTATGCACCGATAATTGTTATCGCAGAAGGTGCAATTCCTCAAGATGGAGATATGGTCACAAAAGATCAAACTTTAGATTCATTTGGGCATGTGAAGTTATCAGGAATTGGTGACTGGCTTGCACAGGAGATTGAAACTAGAACTGGAAAGGAAGCTCGGACATCAGTACTGGGCCACATCCAGCGTGGTGGTACGCCGAGCGCGTTCGACAGAGTTTTGGCTACCCGATTTGGTTTGCAGGCGATTACTGCGGCTCATGAGGGCGACTGGGGCAAAATGGTTGCACTCCATGGCACAGATATCGTGCGTGTTCCTCTGGTATCGGCAACAGAGAAACTAAAATTAGTCCCTCTAGATCTATATAAGGAGTCCGAGATATTTTTCGGTTAATTGCCCTGCGCATTTAACTACTGATTCTCTACACTTTCCCAATGAGCGCAAACTTAGAAAATCTCTTTACCCCTGGCCTTGTTGCAGCGCAACAGCCAGAGTGGCCTGGCGGCCCAGAAGGTCCTGCGATCAAAGCGGCAGTGGCGCAACTTCAATCACTTCCCCCATTAGTTTTTGCAGGTGAATGTGATGATTTAAAAGCTCGAATCGCTTTGGCGGCAGAGGGTAAAGGTTTTTGGTTACAAGGTGGTGACTGCGCGGAGACATTCGTAGCTGCAACTGCCGATTCAATTCGAAACCGTATAAAAACTATTTTACAAATGGCGGCAGTACTGCAGTATTACTCCAGCCTTCCGGTAATCAAAGTTGGACGTATGGCTGGGCAGTTCGCAAAACCTCGCTCTAGTAATTTTGAAACACGTGGAGAGGTCACACTTCCTGCCTATCGCGGAGATGCTGTTAACGATATTGAATTTACCGAAGCATCACGTACGCCAGATCCTCAGCGTTTAGTCCGTGTTTACAATACTTCGGCCGCAACCCTTAACTTGGTTCGTGCATTTACTCAAGGAGGATTTGCAGATCTTCGCCAAGTTCATGAGTGGAATAAAGGATTTATCCGTGATTCTAAAGTCGGCGACCGATATGAACAGATGGCAAATGAGATTGGTCGAGCACTTTCCTTTATGAAATCTGCGGGCGTCGATCCAGAGAGCTTCAAATCTGTAGATTTCTTTTCAAGTCATGAGGCTTTGATCATGGAGTATGAAAAAGCTTTAACTCGCATCGATTCTCGCACTGGCAATGCATATGATGTTTCAGGACATTTCATTTGGATTGGTGAGCGCACGCGTCAATTAGACGGTGCTCATGTTGATTTTGCGTCAAAGGTTCGAAATCCCATTGGTATTAAACTGGGTCCAAAATCAACAGTAGAAGATGCCTTGGCACTGATTGAAAAATTAGATCCAAATCGTGAACCGGGTCGAATTACATTCATTACTCGAATGGGCGCTGGCAAAATTCGTGAATTACTCCCTGCGCTAGTTGATGGAGTTACAAAATCTGGAGCAAAAGTGTTATGGGTTTGCGATCCCATGCATGGAAATACTTATGAAGCTCCAACGGGGTATAAGACTCGAAGCTTTGATGATGTTATGGATGAAGTAAAAGGATTTTTTGAGGTTCATAAAGCACTGGGGACTCATCCAGGTGGGATTCATATTGAACTCACGGGCGATGATGTTACAGAGTGTGTTGGCGGGGGAGAAGAGATCTCCCACGAGGACTTGGCATCTCGATATGAAACAGCGTGCGATCCTAGACTTAACCACTCTCAGTCTCTGGAGCTTGCTTTTTTAGTTGCTGAAATGTTGCGTGATCGCTAACTTAGGACTGTGCCTTTCTTAATCTCTTCACATAAAACTCCAATCGGCACCCTCAATCTTTTATCTGATGATCAAATCCTGATCGGGGCAAATCTTTCTACAGTCGCAGCCCTTTCACCTGGCAAGGATTCAAGAACTGTGAAATCTATTCCAGTTATCTCTGATCTAGTTCAAGACTACTTTGATGGAGATCTCACGGCTCTCAATGGGATACAAGTTCGACAATCAGGAGCATCTTTCTCACAGTCAGTGTGGAAAGCGATGAGAAAAATTACCGTTGGAAAAACTTTGACCTATTCAGAACTTGCGGCTAAAGCTGGATCACCCAATGCTGTGCGTGCAGCAGGTACGGCCTGTGCAAATAATGCAATTATGTTGATAGTTCCCTGTCATCGCATCGTCAAAACGGGTGGAGCGTTAGGAAACTATGCCTATGGAGTTGAAAAGAAGAGATGGCTTTTAAGCCACGAGGGTTTTCTTTAAAATTTCAATAGCCTGTTGGCACTGGATATCATCAAAATCTAAATGAGTAACAAGGCGAGCATATTTAGGGCCTAATGCACTGATTAACAATCCTGCTTCTTTGCATCGAACCGCTAGTTCTGCAGCTGAAATCGGGAGTGCAGTTAAATCAATTCCAACGATATTTGTTTCAACTGTTGATGCCTGTATCAAGGATGAATCTATTTTTTCGATAGCTAGGGCTATCTCTTTTGCGCGTCGATGATCCTGTGAAAGTCGGTTGATATTGTTGTCCAAAGCAAAATGACCGCCAGCTGCTAGTAATCCAACTTGTCGCATCCCGCCCCCATAGCGTTTTCTCCACACGCGAGCTTTAGTGATGACTTCATTATTGGAGAGCATGAGCGAGCCGATTGGCGCACCTAAGCCTTTTGAAAGACAGACGCTAATTGTGTCAAAGTATTTGCCATACTCTAGAAGTGGCGTTCCAGATGCTATGTGTGCGTTCCAAATTCTTGCCCCATCTAAATGAAGGGCTATTCCCATTTCATCTGCACCTTCACGGAGTTTTTTAATCTCTGAGATGGCCTGAATCGTTCCACCACCAAAGTTATGAGTATTTTCTACCGCGATTGCAGTTGTTGACACAAGATAGGGCCCACTATTTGGACGTGCAATATTAAGTGCATCCATCGCTACGAGGGATCCATTTTTAGATGGAAAAGTTCGAGTTGTAATTCCACTAAAAACCGCAGCAGCACCGAGTTCGGCACGCACGATGTGGCTATTGGTCTCTGCAATCAACTCTTCACCTGGTGCGACCAACATTCGAATAGCTAGTTGGTTTGCAAGAGAACCAGTTGGGGCAAATAACGCAGCTTCTTTGCCAAACATTTCGGCCACGCGCTCTTCTAAAGAGTTAACTGTTGGATCATCCCCATAAACATCATCACCAACTGGAGCCGCGGCAATCGCATCTCGCATACCTGCAGAGGGTTTTGTTACGGTGTCACTTCGAAGATCGATAGCCATATTGCAAGGTTACTTCTCTTCCTTCAATACAATCAAATACATGGCTAAAAGGACTAAGCCTCCGCCAAGTAGGACTTGGAGAGTCAGGATTTCATTACCAAAAATGACTGCAAAGAAAGCAGCAAAGACAACCTCCATAGTCAAAATCACAGCAACCTTTGTAGCGCTCAAGTGTGCCTGTGACCATGTTTGAACTATGAAAGCTATAGCTGTAGCAAAGACTGCAGTAAAGACAACTACA
>Ga0209768_10000316_pt1 | contig 33351 bp, 32 predicted proteins | sample LauGreSBDMM110SD_3_FD_187564 | JGI IMG/M metagenome (GOLD analysis project Ga0209768, IMG submission 187564) | Freshwater lake microbial communities from Lake Michigan, USA - Sp13.BD.MM110.SD (SPAdes) (version 2) | ecosystem: Environmental > Aquatic > Freshwater > Lake | place: Lake Michigan... | reverse complement strand
ACCAAGAGACCCACATTCAACATTACGTCACAGATATAACTTTGGATTAATGTATAAAGATATATGGGAACCAGAACTATTTGGTTCAATTTATATTGACAAATATAATATGGAATATGCCGAAGCAGTAGATTTTATTAAAACCATTATGAGACATTTTGTAGAGCAAAGAGAAGATGGAACAAGAGACAGAATTATGGAAGAAATTGGAATAGATGGGTTTAAAAGATATTTGCTTGCTGATAATTTTTTTGTAATAGATTATGATTTTTTAATGAATAAATTCAAATTAAATATAGGGGGGTGGTCGCGAGCAAAAGCATTAAAAATTATTGCCCTTATTAATGATGTTTTATTGCCATCTTATAAAGCTCTAGTGTGTATTCAAGATACTTTAAATACTATGATAAAAATATTATTATATGCTAGAAGTAGATTAGAAGCTACTAATTTTGAACCAGTAGCATCAGTATTAGATATTATAATAGATGAAAATTTAATAGAAGAAATAGCAAATGGTGATGAATCATTAACATTTAACGAGTTATGGGAAAACGATGAATCTGCTAAACGTATTCCGGCAGATATTATTATTACTCCGCTAATGGTAATAGAATATTATGTACATAAATTAAATAAATTAATAACTAAATTACACTATTATAAAATTAGTATAAATGAAACACTTATAAACTCTATAAATCCAGGTTTAATGTCTTTAAATAGTAGTCTAAAACTAATATATAATTATGACCCAAAGTGGCTAATAGTTGTTGAAAATATGAAAAAAACGCGGTCGGTAACGCTTAAGAAAAGAAAAAGTGGTTCAGCTAAGCGCGGACGTTCAATATAAAACTTTTTACGCTAAAGCAATTAATATTATTTAAAAAGTATTTAAAGCCATTTAAATAATATATTAAACTATTTTATAAAAAATTTACATTACATTTTTTTGTATGAACTTTTGCACCCGGAACTACTCATAGCATCTTTGAACGACATGTTATTATCTTTGGCATACTTTTTAACGTGACCAATCCATTTGCCTGCGGTGCGTTTCTTTGAACCCTTTCTAGCTTTTCTCGAGCCTTTTCTAGAGCCTTTTCTAGAGCCTTTTCTGGAGCCTCTGCGTCTTCTGCCTCCCTCCTGATCTGCTTCGGTCTTTTGATTTTTCATACCTTCTAACATTTCTACCATTTTTATATATAATATAAATATTTTAATTTAAAATTAAGTAAAATAAAAATTAAATAATTAATTTAATAATAGATTAAAATCACTAAATCACTAATTAAATTAAATTAAAAACTAAATTAAATTAAAACTAAATTAAATTAAAAACTAAATTAAATTAAAAACTAAATTAAATTAAAAACTAAATTAAATTAAAAACTAAATTAAATTAAAAACTAAATTAAATTAAAAGTAAATTAAATTAAAACTAAATTAAATTAAAAACTAGATTTAAAGTACTAAATAAACTAATAATATAAACACAATTCTCTCTAATTAAGTATTCTAATCTTCATTATTTAATGAACTAGCTTTGCTTGTTGAAGATGACTCACAATCATTAATATAGTTAGCACAATTTGTTAAACAATTGTCCAATTTTTTTGTGACTGCTTTAAACTTATTAATTAATAATGTTAGTTTTGCGACTATTATTGAATCACTTATGTATGTTATTTTTAAATTTTCTAAACCTTTTAACGCATTTAGTAAAGCAGAATACATAGTTTCACAGTCTTCGCTGTGGTCTCCGTTTATTAAAAATTCGGCTGTTTTTTCTATAGTCCCAGTTAAGTTTTCTAAATAAGTGAGTGTGGTTTCTCTATTATAATTATAATAATATCGCGTGATCGCCGAAGTATATTTTGAACTATCAACAGCTAATCTAGTCGATCCAATCAAAGTTATTACAGACAGTTTATCATTTTCATTTAATTGTCTAATTACTTCTAAATCTAATAATACACTATCAATATTCATAATTATATTATAATTATAATTTACCATTATAAAAAAAGTATACTAAAACTTATTTTGTTTTGTTTTGTTTTGTGTTAGTAACAACGTTTTATAAAGCAGTTACGATTTATAACCATAAATCGTAATTATTTAAATAGTAGTCTAGTAAAGCTATTTTCTGTGAATAATTACAACGGCAATAATTACTACAAAATGAATGATTATATCCTCTATATATATTCATATTTTTGTTAATACTATTAGAGCAATACTTACATGTATATAATAGTAGTGTACTATTTATATTTATATTTATATTTGTATTTATATTTATATTTATATTTGTATTTGTATTTGTATTTGTATTTGTAATTGTAATTGGTATATTATTGCTAAGATATGCGTTATAACTAATAATAGACTCTATAGAACTATTAGAGCTATTTGGTGTGCTAATGGGTGTGTTATTATGTGTATTATATGGTGTGTTATATGGCGTAATAGCATGATACATAATTTATAATATAAATAATATATATTTTTTATATTCAATTTTGTATACAGGTTTTGACTTCGTGAAGTATTTAAAATAGTAATAATGTTAGGAACACTATTAAGAACACTGTTAGTAACACTGTTAGTAACACTGTTAGTAACACTATTCGGCACATTATTAATACTAATTAACCCTTTTAATATGGTCGACATGCTATGACTTTCTAAACCTCTTGCTAAAATAATAATTATTAAATCATTATTATTTAATAATGTCCTCATAATTATGATTTTATATTATTTTTATATTATTTTTATATTATTTTTTACTGCTTTTATAGTTAGCACATGTACTAAACCAGCTATTTTGACACATTTTGTCCTTTGTACTTCAATATGTCATATATTTTGGAGGTAGTTGGAAATTCATCTTCGCCATATATATCTTGTAATAATAACCATTCAAATAGGCCACCTATATAGACATATAGGTTTGTAAAACCTAGCTTATAAAGCTGATTGTATTTTTCAATTACTTTATTATCACTACAATTCTCTCCATATATTAAAATAATAATAGCTTTATTTTTTTTTAAATAACTATTTAAAATCTCTTCTTCTTGTGATGCCATTATTGTATTTTTGATTAAACAATCTTGCTTCGAATAGGCTAATGTATTAATTAACAATAGTTTGTCATTTTTAAAAGTACAATAATTTTGAACGTATTCAAAGTTGACTTTATTTATACTGTAATTAACTCCCATAGTAACTAATTAATTAATAAAATATTAGTTTTATATTTTATTAAGTTTAACATATTAAGTTTAACATATTAAGTTTAACATATTAAGTTTTATATATTAAGTTTTATATATTAAGTTTAACAGACTATTAATAACTTGTTAGTTAATTAAATACTAATGTTGTGCTTATAAATTCTTTTTGTATAATTTTAGAAGCATTTGATGAGAGTTCTTCGCGTTTTTTTCGTGTTTTATTTAAATTATTTATTACAGATGTGTCTGAAGCACTTGAGCTAGTTGAAGTATATGAGTCAGAGCTTTCAATTGATGTATTTGAATTAATAGATGTATTTTTTACTTTTGCCGAGCTATTTCTTAAATTCATATCATTTTCAATTGTGCTATAATTATTTTCAATATATTCTAATATATTATTTTCAATAGTCCATTTAAAAAAATTAAGCTGTCCTAATGTGGTTTGAACGCACATAGTATCTTTATATGGAACATTTATTCTATCCCACCTACAAAAAGGATCGAATTTTTTCTTGCTATACGCTTTAAGCTTTAATTTATAATCGTTATAAACTTTGAACCGTTCGTTAGTTTCTACGTTTTCAATAACGCAATAATTTTTTTTTGAATAGTTTGTTACAAACCAATCCACTATACGTAGAGAGATTTTAGAGGTTCCATTAATAATACTTATCATTTTATCAAAATATTCTGTGTTCTTGTAAAATAGTAATAGCTTAGTTAGTAATATATCATTTTGGGTATCAAAATTTTGGACCATTTATTAGTAATAAACTAATACTATTTAAGTATTAATTTATTAAATTAATTTTTTATATTAGTCTATTATATTTGATTATTATATTAGTCTATTATATTTGACTATTATATTTGACTATTATATTATGAAATTGTTAATAATTGATAGTGCTAATGGCGCGCAAACTTTTATAAATTCAATTAGTATGGTTAAAAATTTAGAATTTAAATTAGTTAAGTTAGCTGTTTCTAATTTGTCTAAAATTACTAAACAAAGTTTGAGAGATTATACATTAAAACTGCTAACTTCTAATTTACAGTCAAAGCAAGCTTTTAAAAAGTATGACCTATGTATTATTATGTGTATTAGTGCGTCATCTTCTATTTTTGATATATTAATTAAACACAATTTTATAATAGCTAATACATTAATTATTGAACCAATTATTCCAATGTGTTTATATATTAAAAAACATAAATTAAAAACACTATTAATACTATCAACGTCGCTAACACATAAAATAGGATGGATTGGTAAGTTATTAAATGGTCCATCATTTAACATTGTCTATGCTAGTTTAAATTTACTAGAAAATGAAATAACAAATAGTGTTAAAGTAATTGAAGCATTAAGTAAGCTAATAAGTTATAAAGCATTTATTGCCAAATGTGATGCAATTGTAATAGGATGTAGTAGTTATAGTTTAATTAAACCTATTATAGCGCGCGAACTTAAGTCAAGCTATAATTTTAATGGAGAGCTAGTAGATTCGACTGTTATTACATTTAATTATTATAAAGCACTATTTTGTAATACTTAACGTTACTTAACGTTAAACAATGTTTATATTATAATAGTATATAATATAATAATAGTATATTATATTATGTTGTCAGATAGATCACGGAAAAAGCCACAACCAAGAACAGGGAGCAGAACGCAACCAAGAACAGGGTCCAGAAAAGGGAGCAGATCGCGGAGTAGGTCTTCAAGTAGTTCTTCAAGTAGTTCTTCAAGTAATTCTTCAAGTAGATCGTCACGAAGAACGTCAACTATGTCATCTGTGTTACCAGAACCATACTCTACACGTATGTTTAATTATAAAAACAGAAGAAGAACTCTGAAAAATAAAAGAGGAGAAGTATGTAAAGCTCAAGATTTTCAGGTAAATGATAACGACGATGGTTATAGATTAGATTCAGATGGTTCAATTAAAGACTCACAATTACAATTAGTATATGGAAATATTATAGATGATACAGGTACAGTACTATATAGTCTTCAGGAACCAACTGGTCCATATTCAAAAACATCAGACCACAAATTTATAATGGTACAATTAAATCTTGATGACCTTGCTGGACATTTTACAATAGGTAGTGCTAATACAGGTTGGGAAGCTGATATAGCTCCGGAAATACCGACTGGAAGTGAAGCTTTCTTATTGAACAAACAAGACCGTTCCGATAAAAGGGCGTATTTTAAAAATTCAATAACAACAATAGTCTACCATTTTATTGAAAAACGCATGGATGCCTTTTTTATTCAAGAAACGAATGATAGACATCGTGTTTCAACAACTGATAGAACAAAAGTAACATTGAATTTATATAGTAAGTTTGAAGGGGGTTACCAATCAATCAATGAAGCTCTTGCATCTGGAATGCGTGTAACACTTAATGAAGAAGAGACAACCTATACACCAACCGATGAATCATATTATTCAACAAGTACATTTGGAGACTATAGCTATGTGGCTTTTTCTGTTAAAGTTGAACAGACTGCTGCTTATCCTACAGTTCTAACAATATGGAACCATAACAGATTAGGTAAATTTGTTGCCTGTTATGGTGAAGATATGGGAAAAAGTTTTAGAGGAGTATATGGCACTATTGAGCCAAAGAATTATGGGCGCCCTATTTTATGTGTTCATACAGAACATGGGGTAAATTTAGTTAACATACAAGCCCCAAATGAACCAAGCTTGGTAAAATCAGAACTATATAGTGCTATAAAAACGTTCTTGAGTAATGCAGAAACAAACATAGAAGATATGGCGGCAGCAAAAAAAATAGAAGTTATATGGAATCCAAAACTAATAATTTTAGGAGGAGACTTTAATGATGCAAAAAAAAGTATGAGACAAATAACAATTACTGATTATCAAGGTAAATCACCGGCTTGTCTACATTATATAGATGAAGCCCCATTTACTTGTTGTACTGAAACACCTCATAATACATTAGATAATCTCCCCTTCGGGGGTGATTATATTTTAGCTAATAATCCTGTAACTCCTATAACTATATTAGATGAACATTTTCGTTATTAGGGTTAGGGACATTATAACTCTATTTTACTCTATTTTACTCTATTTTACTCTATTCTTTTCTATTATATTTATATAACAATGAGTAAAAGTTTTTGTAGAACAACTCGCCATCGTTGCTATTCTGATAAAAGATGCTATAGAAAATCATCGTGGAAAAGAACACATAAAATTAAAAGATGTAGAACAGGAACAAGAAAATGTAGAGACAATAAATGTCATGTAAAGAAAAGCAAGTATCCTAAAAGCTATAAAGTATAAAGTATAAAGTATAATATTTAGTAAATTAATATAAAAACTAATTATTATATTTTAATGATGGACGAAACTCTATATAAAGCGCATCTTGCTGATTTAGCTACTAACTTAATTGCGCATAGCTATGTTTATGTAACTGTTAATAAAGAGTCAAATAAAGTTATTTTATATATTAAAAATAATGAAAATTATAATGAGTTAAATGATGATGACAAATATAATGTAGTGCTTTATTTACAACGCTACTATGTTAACTTGTATACGCATTAAACATAATAAGCCTCTCGTCCATGTTCGCGTGCTATATACACCATTCTTTCATCGTCCCATCCCGGTTTTGGTCTAAGCAATTCAGCATAGTTAACTCTCTCGCGGGGATGTTCGTTTCGTAGTTTTTGTAACGCATATCGGTTCGTACCAATAGCTCGTTCAGTATAATCTCTTTCCAAATATAATGCTAAAAGTATAGGGTCTACGCTTGGTCTAAGACCACTACGAGTTCGTCGCGAGGGACCATCGATTCCCGACATTTCTAAACGTTTTATTTCTGCTTTTTGTTCGGCTAACATTCTTGTATTCAAGGCAAGTGCATTAGTTAGGCGATTTTTATATTCAGTTTTTGCCGAAGGTATATGCGATATTATTTGTGATACAACTGATGGATCAGCAAATTCTTGTCCGTATGTTCTTACATGAGTATCATTTAACATTTTACCAAGATAATTAGCTAGGACGTCTTTCATGCCCTTAGCTTTCATCTTTCTAGATTTATGTTTTCTTCTTAAATTAGTACGTTGTCTAACTTTACTTGTTTTTGCCATAGTTTTATATATATAAAACTATAAAATTATAAAACTATAAAATTATAAAACTATAAAACTATAAAACTATAAAATTATAAAACTATAAAATTATAAAACTATAAAATTATAAAACTATAAAACTATTATTTGAAAAAAATAATAATAATTTTATATTATTTACAATTAGCCTTTACATATTTAGACATTATAAAACCAATCACCAAAACTAAATTTGTCGTAAGGAGTTGCTCCATTTTTGATTAAATTGTTTGCATTATATGCTCTATCATAGTCGTTAGAACCACCATCAACACTATAAAATAATAAATGACTTGTTAAATCACAACTTATGAGGTCAATATACCCCATTCCTCCATATTTATAACCAATACTAAACACATTAGTTTGTCCTTGTTTACATAAGTTTTTATATCTTATTAATGCTTCTTCAATACTCATAATAGTCCATGGTCCATAATAGATTTCCCTTTCTTGGTTACCTAACAACTCGTATAGCAATTTAATGTTGTGGTTCAATCCGTTCGGCAGTTCTACATTGGTAAACTCTTTATTGTAATATTGGAAAGGTTGCGCGTTTTCATCATTTCTAAAAAATGGCTCATTTGATGATACATAATCATTTGATGATATATACGCGGTTTTTAAGCGCTCAAGTAGTTTGTTAATTAGTGCTGTTTTTTTAGCAATAGTATTAATAATAGTATTAGTATTCGATGTCATGGTTTGTATAAAATATTGTTTGTTATAGAGTTAGTCAATTTTTTTAATAATGTTCATTTGTTTTGAGAATTTAAACTTGGTACTATTTGTTCGGCGTCGTTGCAAATTACACTTTAGACAACATATAATAGTATTTACGTTGCTATGTTCATCATAATTATTTAGCCTATCTAAAGTCCATTGACTTTCTTCTCTCACATTTTTAAATAAAATGTGTGTATTAGCATTACAATAATAACACTTCATAGAACAAGACACTAACTTTTCAATAATATTTTCTAATGTAATAAAATTATTATAATCATGATAATTCTTTTTTATATCTTGTTGCTTATATGAGGACAGCTTTTTTTTTAATGCTTGTAAAAATTGTTGTTTCTCATAAATTAAATGACTAACACACGCATCACCGTGTATAATACTATTACTATTACTATTACTAATACATATTTCCGCATATAGTGCATTAATACAAGCTAATTGTTTATCATAATTGTCATAATATGTTAATATATTAATATTTTTATCTTGTAGTTCTATATAAGATTTTTTAGTCTCTTTTATAACATTTTTATAAAGTGACTTGACATTGTTACTAACATCATATGAATTTTTGTAGTCATTATATTTTATTATATTATTTAATAGAATTTGTTTTTTCATAAAATTACAATAATATATTATTAATATATAAAATTAAAGCGTTAAACATATTATAATAATGAGTTTTCAAAATGGAGAACAGCTATTGCAAGATTTGAGTGCTACTAATTTAAACGAACTCGTAATAGAAAAACCACCTATTGGGGACCAAGGCAATAAAAAAATTAAATCTGATAATTGTAAAGAATTGCAAAATATTGCTTACAAAACAAAACGATTTAATGGAACTGAAATTGTTCCACTTATAGTAAATACAAATAATAGCACATTATCAAATTTTTTAAACAATGAAACAATCGCAAATGAAAAGGAGAACTGGTGTAAATTAGACAAAACGCAAAAAGTGAAAAAATTAGTAAATTATGTTGAACTCTTAGAAGAGAAATATACTTTATCAGACGAAGAAAGTAATAAATGTAAAAGTTATTTGATTAAATGTTTAGAGCGCAAAGCTTTAAGTAAGGCAAAAGATGTAAACTATGATAAAATTGGAGGCACAATATTAGATATACCCCATTTATTATTTGATATAAATGCGCGCTCGTTTTTATTAAGAAAAGATGACAAACATGTTTCCACTGTAAAAAGTTTACCATTAGACAAAAAATTAAAGGTTAAAACAATAAAAATACATGAAAACGGGGCTTAAATTAAAATAAGTATTTAGATTAGAATAAGTATTTAGATTAGAATAAGTATTTAAATTAGAATTTAAACAATTTAAATAGTTATAAAATTGAATATTAAATACTATATACTAACTATTAATAAGAACTAATAAGTAAATAGTAAATAATTATGACATCAAAATATATACTCTTTACTAACTACTTAATTAATAAATATAATATAGGCTCAATTATTGATTTACAAGTTCCACTAATTTGTGCTAATTATCAAGACCTATTAGTAAATATTAGCGATAGTATGCTAGAGTTTATTAATACCAATTTAATGCAACTTATATACACTGATTTATATGATGAAGTACAAGAAACAACATATAATATATATTATACGCAATTTATAGAAGAGCCAAATGCTGTCAAATTATTTAATATTAATGAAACCGCGGCAAAAGATTTGCTATATAATAGTATTAAAATCTGCCAAAAGCTAGTATTTAAATTTTATATACCTCCTCGTTCATATGACAACACACATATTATCAAAGACTCTCGTAATCAATCAATAAACTTAACAATTAACTTTAATAAAATTAAAATACAGCTTGACTATTTAAAGAATATTGTGCAAGCAGAACAACGAAGCGATGAGTGGTATATTTTTAGACGTTCTACATTAACCGCCTCTAATATATATAAAATATTTCAAAGTGACTATAGTCAATCACAGTTGATTATTGAAAAATCAGAACCAATTGATGTTAATAAATTTAAGGTAACAAACTTAAGCTCACCATTACATTGGGGACAAAAATATGAGCCTGTTTCGCTATTATATTACGAACATATTAATAATACAAAAGTAAGTCAATTTGGTTGTATTCCACATGCTAAATATAGCTATATTGCTGCGTCTCCTGATGGTATAGTATGTGACGAGTCGAGCGAATTATATGGAAGAATGATTGAAATTAAAAATGTTGTATCGCGAGAAATCAACTCTATTCCAAAAATGGAATATTGGATTCAAATGCAATTACAAATGGAAGTATGTGATTTGAACGAATGCGATTTTTTAGAAACAAAATTTACACAATATTTAAATGAAGAAGAATATTTAGAAGATGTGTCGTCTAGTTGTTATCGTGGTTTTATTATGCAGTTTTATGATAATGGTGAAGTATATTATGAGTATCCACCATTTACATTAAATGTTATACATAGCAATGAATATGTGAATTGGACCAATACACAACTAATTAAAAATAGTTCTAAAAGCTATGTTTCAAATATATATTGGAAATTAGAAGTGGTAAGCTGTATTTTAGTATTACGCAATAATTTATGGTTTAAAAATGCGCTGCCTTATATAGAAATATTTTGGAACAATTTGGTTATGGAGCGCGATTCGGGTGCATATAAAGAACGTTTAAGCGTAAAGCAAAAGTTAAAGCGCGACCATGACAAAATGGTTAGTGATTTTCCGTCTAGTGGCTGCTTACTAAAATGATTTGTTTAGCTTGTTTAGCTAAGCTGATAGTGTTGATAACAAAATTAAAATATATATTATTTTTATTTAAAATTAAATTAACTAACTTAATTAAGACGTTATGAAACATAATAATAAAATTTCAGACTTTGATATGCATGTAATTAAGCGTAATGGAAAAAAAGAAGCAATATCATTTGACAAAATATTAAAACGCATTAAATCACTGGGAAAAACCTTTAATTTACAAAATATTTTATATGCTCAATTAGCGATGAAAGTTATTGACCAACTATATGATAATATTCAAACTTCTAAAATTGACGAATTAACAGCCGAACAATGTGCGTCAATGTCGTCGCTTCATCTTGATTATGGGAAATTAGCAAGCGCAGTTGTAGTATCAAATTTACATAAAAATACTAAATCTTGTTATTACGAAACAGTAAAAACATTATATGACTATATTGACGTAAATAACAACAGTTTTAGACTAATAGCTACTAATATAATGACATTAGTAGAAACACATAAAGACCTTATTAATTCTATGCTTAATTATGACCGCGATCATTTTTTTGACTATTTTGGGTTTAAAACTTTGGAGCGGGCATATTTAATGCGGTGTAACAAAGTAATTGTTGAAAGACCACAACATATGTTTATGCGGACAGCATTAACAATTCATGGTTCAAATATGGATAAAGTTAAAGAAACATATGATTATATGTCGCAAAAATATTTTATTCACGCGACACCAACCCTTTTTAATGCCGGAACACCACGTCCGCAACTAAGTTCGTGCTTTTTATTAGCAATTGAAGACGATTCAATTGATGGCATTTTTAATACACTAAAAGAGTGCGCGCAAATTTCAAAATGGTCTGGTGGCATTGGACTACACGTCCATAATATTCGCGCAAATAGTTCATATATTAGAGGAACAAATGGAACATCAAACGGGCTAATTCCTATGTTAGGTGTATTTAACAAAACAGCACGCTATGTAGATCAGGGTGGAAAACGAAATGGCAGTTTTGCGATTTACTTAGAACCACATCATCCAGACATTGAAGCTTTTTTGGAGTTAAAGAAAAATCACGGAGAAGAAGAAAGCAAGTGTCGTGACCTTTTTTATGGATTATGGATTAGCGACCTTTTTATGGAACGAGTGATGGGCAATAAAATGTGGAGCCTATTTTGCCCCGATAAGTGTCCGGGCTTATGTGACTGTTATGGCGATGATTATAATCAACTATATATAAAATATGAATCGGAACATCGTTATAATAAACAGATTATGGCGCGCGACTTGTGGATTAAAATTTTAGACTCACAAATGGAAACTGGAACGCCATATATTTGTTATAAAGACGCGGCAAATAAAAAGTCAAACCAGCAAAATCTTGGAACAATTAAGAGCTCAAATTTATGTACCGAAATTATTGAATATTCTGACTCTAATGAAACAGCTGTATGTAATTTAGGGTCTTTAGGACTACCTATGTTTGTTAATAGTGACAAAACATTTGATTATGACAAACTATATCACGTAGTACAAGTATTAGTACATAATTTAAATAATGTAATTGATGTTAATTATTATCCAACACCAAAAACGCTGCGTTCAAATTTTAAACACAGGCCTATTGGGATTGGAATTCAGGGCTTGGCGGATGTGTTTTTTAAGATGGACTTAGCATTTACATCGGAAAAAGCAAAAGAAGTAAATATTAAAATATTTGAAACGATTTATTATGCCTCATTAGAAAAGAGTATGACACTTTCAAAAGACCGCTATGATACAATGTTAAAGTTGCATGACTATTATAAATCTGGCGATTGGTCTTTTAGCACAGATTGTGAAGAGTGTAGGGATTATAAAATTCATAATACTATACATGGTAGCATTATTTTAGAATTGCTTAATTTATGCTGTCCTATTAAAGCTGAATTAACTAAATTGGGATTGGGATGCGCTAACAATCAAAGTTCGGATAAAAAATATTTAGGCGCATATAGCTCTTTTGTTGGTTCTCCAATAAGTAATGGACAATTTCAATTTGATTTATGGAATGTGAAACCATTAGAAGGGCGCTATGATTGGACTACATTAAAAAATAATATTATGGAATACGGAACACGAAATAGTTTATTAGTTGCGCCTATGCCCACAGCAAGCACAAGCCAAATTTTAGGAAATAATGAGTGCTTTGAGCCGATTACGAGTAATATATATAGTAGAAAAACGCTGGCCGGTGATTTTATATTAGTAAATAAATATTTGGTGGAAGATTTATTAAAACTTGGCTTATGGAATGAGGAATTAAAAAACACTATTATTGCTAATAAGGGCTCTGTTAGCCATATTAAAGTGTTGTCGCAAGAGTTAAAAGACAAATATAGAACAGTATGGGAAATGCCTATGAAAGAAATCATTAATATGGCTCGTGATAGAGGAGTGTATATTTGTCAATCTCAAAGTTTAAACTTGTGGATTGAAGACCCTGATTCTAAAATACTTACAAATATGCATTTTTATAGTTGGAAAGCGGGATTAAAAACTGGAATTTATTATTTACGCCGAAAGGCGAAACATCAGGCTCAACAATTTACGATTGAACCAGAAAGTAAAAAGGGTGCGCTAAGTGATGATAAAGAAAAAGATGGAGAAAAAGAATGTGAACTAAAATCAAAGACAGAAGAGTGTTTAATGTGTAGTGGATAATAAAATTAACATTTTATACAGATAAATATATTATATATAATATATATAATATATAATATATTATGAGTGCTGTAGATATAACTAATCCTAAAGGTAAAGGTAAAGGTAAAGGTAAAGGTAACGGTAAGAGTCCTACGACAGACAAAACTGATATAGAAAAACATACGTGGTTTGTTGTTTCTGTGGATGCTGCAAAATGTCTATTAATTAGTACACCGGAACTTCATAATGAAGATGAACTTCCTACTGGTCATGGAGTTCAACCTTCTGGTTCCGGTGATGAACCGACTGCTAGTGGAAGTGATCCTGATGATAGCACTAAAGCCCCAATACCATTTTATTCACTTATGTTTGGAACGGGACAAGGATTTACAACTATTTCAAATCTTGTACAATTTATTAAAGAACATATGCCTCCTGGTGGTGTTTTAAATCCTGATACTACTACTATTGCAGAAAAATTACGAAGTGTTATTTTTTTTAGATTGGAGAACTATATGAATAAATTATTTAGTGATATAAAAACACATATAACAGGCCAATTAACTAAGCTAGCGGATTCTACAAAAGCATCACTAACAGATGCTCAAAGAAGTTTACTTACTAATTTTGATTGTACAAAGGATGATGATGTTAAAAATCTTACTGAACTTCAAAAAATATTTGGTACAATTACGATCAATATGAGGTTTGAGGATACTCTAACAGCCACTCCCAAGCTAAGAACCAATTCAGTTACCATTGAAACATTATGTGCTAATCTAAAACTTTTTAAATCTCAACTGACCAAACAAGTGGGTTCAGTTGAGTTATTTGTATCACAATCAGAGTTTATAAAAAGCTATTTAGCGGGTATTTTTAACCAAAAAACAATGAATGTTTCATCTACTAGAGCTTTATTTGAAACTATTACTCCAGAATCACAGTGTGTTGAAAGTAATGATATACCATGGCCACCAGAATATAAAGATGTACCTCCTCGTTTTAATTCAGAATATGCATGGAAACGCTATTGTTATATATGTGGTCTTCCAATTACTACCGAAACAGGAAACTCACAATGTGAACACATATTATTTGTTTTGCAAGCATGTGGTCTTAAATGTTTAATACAAAGAAGACATATTAGACATAAAACAACTGGAGGGGAATTTGATATTCAAAGTATGGATGATTTATCAAAAGCATTATATAAATTAGCATATGCGGGAGCACATCCATGTTGTAATATTCTAAAATCAAATAGAAAATTTATAACAATAAATAAAGATGGATTTGCTGTAGAAAATAGTAATGAGATTAAGAAAATTTTAGAAGAAATACGAGAACATTCCAAAAAAAATGACGGTGGATTAAATTGTGATAGTCTAAATAGTATACCAGTTCAAGGTAAAAACCACCCACAAGATTGGGAAGATGAGGATATAGATACGCGTGTTACACAAATAGTCGAACTATTTGTAAAGCCATTAGTTGATAAATTAAATTTACGACTGAAAAAAGTTTTCAGCGGAAACACTGATCCTCAGTATAATACAAAGGAAGTATTAGAACTGTTCGTAAGAATGAATCATATATTGTCTTTAGAAGTCTCTTTAGAACAAGTACTTTCTTGTATACTGGCAGGTGGTGAAATAAAAGTTCCTACATCAATGATACTAACCTCAGCTAATAGCGGTATAATCGATCAAAAGGCTAGCAGAACTTTAATAAGTGATTCATATGATAGTAGTTCAGACGGAGACTTTTATTTAATGGAATCTTATGGTTCAATACCAGGAGTACCACTACTAATTAAAACTGTAAAACTATTTTTAACACAACAAATTAAAGAATTCATAAGGACCCTCCCAGCACGGAGAACAAAATCACCTCTATCAGGACCAAAATCAGAGCCAAACCCGGATGCAGCAGCACCAAACTCAGCACCAGCAGCACCAAACCCGGCAGCAACAGCGCCAAACCCGGCAGCAGAATCAGACACTTTTTATAAAGCAGTGACACCAGGTGACAATTCAAGTTTACAACAACTAATGCTTCAACCCAATGGTCTGAGTTTCACAAATGCATTATTTAAAGAGTGTTTTGGTATTCATACAAACATACCTTCAGATATATTTAACAGTACACAGTTCATATATGGCAAGCCTGGAGATATATTCTACAAGTCATCAGCCTCTGGATTTCCTACAAAACTATCATATTACTTTAGAAATTTTAATGCAAAGTTTTATTCTGAAATAAGACCCAATGTTACCGCAAGTGAAAAAAAAGAATTAGATACGTTATGTAAAAGTTATATTGCTCTTGAAGTTATGTATACATTAACATATAATTTAAATAAAAACAAAAAGCTTAAAGAATTATTTCCTGATATACCTGTGCCTGACCTAGAAGCTCAGGCATTACGCATATTCAAAGAATGTTTTGCTTTGTATAAAACTAAATATACAGACTTTAGTATTAGATGGTTTTTATACTCCTCTATTGATAGAATACAAAAAAGCGGGTTAGATTTTTTGCTGGAACCAGAAGGTATGACAGAGGAAGAGAGAGTAGAGCTTCATAGTAATATAGCAGCACAATGTGGAGAAGTATATTTAAACTGTTTAACGTTTTTTAAAAAAAATCCTGATAATTTAGCAATAGCTTTAAGAATTATTTCATCAGCTGATCTTACCAGTGAGAATATTCATAATTATGTAACTAAGGCTGTCAAACTATTAATTATAAATGATGAATTTAGAGCATTAATACATGTAAAACACTATATTGAACTTGTAGGTTATAATATGCGGTTGTTTAAACAGTTAGCATCACCATTAGGACCAGCATTAGGACCAGCATTAGGACCAGTATTAGGACCAGTATTAGGACCAGTGGAAGGAGGAGGTATTTCACGTAGTTCCCTAAAGAAATCTGCTAGACGTAAATACAAACACCAGTATAATAAAAGTGAAATGACTAGAAAGTTAGCAAGTAAAATGTTGAAATTTAAAAAGGCAGCAATTGAAAAGGCGGCATTTAACAAGTTTGTTAATGAAAATGAGAAAATACAAGAACATATGTATAATGTTGCTATGTTAAAAATTGCGGTTCAAGATTTAAGAGCATATGATGTAGGTTCTGCTTTTATTAGTAAAAATAGTCCCATTACTAGTAGCAGCAAAAATCCGAATATGATTGAGAAAGGTATATGTGATAAATTAAATAGCGATATGGCTAACATTAAACAAATCATAGATAGTTATATGATACAACGGGCTGCATATGCTTTAAATAAGTTGGGTATATGTGCTAATATAAACCAGGCTACAGGGTATGCTAATGCTATTGCGCACGGCTCAATTACCGCTATAAATGAAATAGTACAACTTATGGGGGTTAAACTAGATAAAACTATGATGGAGCCAAAACCACCTAAAGTAAAGCCATCATTAGCATTTACGTTAATGTTAACGTTAGAACCCAAGCGTATATCAAAGTCACGAGCGGCAAGGTTGGTAGCGGCGGCGGCGAGGATGAAGCAGCGCACACGGAAGCAGTCGCGTATTGTGCAAATATTAAAAAGAACGAATACTGAGCTTCCCCTTAGAACTCCTTCTCCTAGACCTCCTTCTCCTAGAACTCCTTCTCCTAGACCTCCTTCTCCTAGAACTCCTTCTCCTAAAAGAAGACCAGACTATTGGATTACAGCAAAACCCGGTGCAAGACGGAAAATAACTCAAACAAGAAATAAACGGGTGATGATTACTGATTCTACATCAAGCACGCGTAGATCACCAAAACTTGCGCGTAAATAGTAATTCATTTTTTAAATAATATTTTATTATATAAATAATATTTTATTATATAAATATTATTTAAAAGTTGTTTTAAATAATATTATAACATGGCTAATTTAAATAATTTAACACAAGCGTTAAGTATTCTTAACATCAATTCGCCAAGTGCTTTAAATATTCTTAATATAGCTACTCCAACAGGTGAAGAATGTATGATATGTAGAGATGAGTTGGAATGCACACAATGCTATACTTTACCAGAATGTAATCATAAATATCATACTAATTGTTTAATTAGTTGGTTTAGAAATGGAGATCCGCGTTGCCCTTATTGTGGAAATAAAGGTATTAACAATGTAAACAATGATTCTTTACGACATGTAAGAGGTAAATATTTTACTACACGGTTTGAAACACAAATGTTAGCAGATATAAAAAAATTCGTTTATTTAAAAAAAAATGATACTATTAAAAGGTGTCTTGAAACACGTAAGCAATTTGAAAAAATTAAAGCGTTGGAAGAAAATTATATAAGTGATACACATAATTTGAGAGAATTGAAACAATCTCTCAAAGAAACACCGGCTATTTATAGTGAAGCTAAAAATACTATAAATTGTTATAGAAGTAAAAAATGGAAAAGAAGTAGACAAATTAGACTAGAACGATTAAAAATTATACATAATAGTTATATTATTCCATTAATAATACCGATGCGTGTTGATGTATAGTTTAACCCTCGTTTATAACTTTAACCTTCGTTTATAAGTTTAACCTTTTAACCTTTAATAGTATGTATTCTCTCATTATTATTGTCTTTAGTATTTTTATAATGTAAATGCTTACAATTTGTATATAATATATATTCTTGAATGAGAGAATTTTTAACAACTTTAATTTTTTCTTTAAGTTCTTTTATTTTATCTTTTTCTGCGCGTTGGTCTGATTTTGTTGTATGTAACTCTTCTTCTAAGTCATTAATATTTTTTAATAGACTATTTAATGACTCGTTAAAAGCGGTTACTTCTTCTTTAGATAAATTGGTTTTTGTGTCTTTATATTGTTGGTTTTGTTGTTTGTAGTCAGTTTTCATTGTTTTAATTCTAATTTTGAGAGATTCTATAAGTGATTCAGCGTCTTTAGACAGACTACTAAATTTGGTTTCTAAATAGACGGCATCTCTCAAATCTTCATTTTCAACACTTCTCATTAGTATTGGAATATGAATCATAATTGGTTGAGCAAATTGGGTTGGGTCTTTTTCCCTATTTAAATAACTAATGTAGCCCGATAGTTTATTGGCAATGTGCTTTACGCCTTTTTCACTTAATACATTATGCGAGTTCATAAATTGTTGTTTAAATTCCTCTTTGTGCGTCGTGATTTTATCCGAGTCATGTGTCATAAATAAGTTTGTTAATGAAAATAGTTCTAACGGGCTATTTGTAAAAGGAGTTGCAGTCATTAACAGTAGCTTACAAGATTCAGTTTTTGATACATTATAACTAGTCCTTATTAATTGTTCCATAATTGTTGTATTTGGTCGTTCGCTAGCTTTTAAATCACCACCATATAATTTGTGTGCTTCATCAATAATAATAAGTGTTTTTTTTAATATGTCTTCTTTACCATTGCGTTGAAGTAATATATCATAGATTTTGTTTTTCTTAGCTAACAAATTACTGAATTGTTTATAAGACATGGGTTCAAGCCAATTTTTTGATAATAATTGTTTGCGCTTGGCAATATCTGTTGGCATAATTAGGCCTTTCTTAATTTTATCTAATATTACTAAATGACATACTTGGTCGAACATATTTTTCCATACATCACTTTTAAGTGTTGTTCTTGTAACCCATAATATGGTATAATCATCATTGTCAAAACTGCTTGTTGCGGTTGCTATACCAGTACATGTTTTACCTGTTCCTACCGAATGCCATAATAATAGCCCTTTAAATGGAGAAGAAGGAGTAAAATAGTGCGTTATAAATTTTTGTGTAGGATTAAGAGAGATAACATTTGCTTGAGCACTAGGATTAGATACACAATTGTTTTTAATTTCCATTTTTTCCCATTTAAAATCCTTATGTGTATACGCATTTTTGATATAATCTCTCATTTTAATAAAATCAAACTTTTTTAATGGATTATAGATTTGTAATGTGCTTAAACTTTGGCTCGGGCTTATGCTCGGGCTTATGCTTGCTTTAGGACTTGAACTCACATTTGAGCCTATAATTGAGTTAGGACTTACGCTAACAATAGCACTGTTTTTCTCTCCACTATATAAAAGGATTGGATAATTTGTTTTACTAACTTCCTCTGACTTAGCATAAAGGTCTTCATCAAATGTGAGCTCTAAACTATCTAAGTCTGATTTTACATCTCTCTTATTTTTAGAACCTTCTATAATTGATGGAATTTTCGCATAGCGCAGACTCCATTCATTATTTAATTGACTACAAAACTTGTTTGTGCTATCTTTAAGATAGTTACAGAAAAAGGTGCGTTTATTTAATGTATTTGATTTTAATAATTTTTCTGGGTGTTTATATTTAGTATATACATATTTCATAAAACTAACACTTACAGGAATATCATATGTTGGTTTTTTTCCGCATTTTCCTAAACATTTTATATTGTCTATTTTGAAAAATTTGGATTGCATATTTTGATTTCTTGATTTTGTTCCACCCATTAAAAATAATTTGTCTTCCATAAATTCACTATTCAAATCAGGAAAATTATGTAAATTTTTCGTTAATTCATAATCAACCGCAAATACTGGTGCTAAATTATATAACTGTTCCGATAATTTATTCATAGCCTTATCAAATTCGCTATAATTCATAGTTGCGTCATTATATTTTTCTATATCTTTAAATAATAAAACATCTTCATCTTTTTCATTTGCGCTTTTAATATAGTTTTCCATCATAAATTTGCTAGTATATAGTGTATTACTCATTAGTTCAGGAACAGTTAAATAATAATTATATACATATAAAGGCCAACCAATATTGTCTTGAAACTCTAAACCTTTTTGTCCGCATGTTCTTGTTGCGCGCCCAATTGTTTGCTTTAAATCAGCAATTGTTAATGATGGTTCAAAAATATGAACGTATTTTACATCAAATAAATCTATGCCTTCTTTAAATCCGCTATCTAATATTATTAACCTTATATTTTTTCCATGTATATTATTTGGGCGTTCATTATATGTTTTTAACAACTCTTTCTTTATCTTTTCGTTAAAAGTTGTTCTGTAAATTGTATTAGAAGATAATAAGGCAAAATTATTATAATCCGAATTTGCTATATTTAAATAAAGTTTAGGAGCTAATTGTGATGGAATTTTCTTAGCGCTAATTACATTAGTATAGCCGTTTGCTGCTAGTGCCGAGGCAATAATTTTTGCGCCAGCACCCCCATCTTTAACATCGGAAAATATAAAATGCTTAAACTTTTGGCCGTGATTTTTCTGGTCTTGACTATCTAGTGCTAATAGTGTGTTTAATAATTGAAGCATTTTTGGTGAAGCATCGTTAATGTCTTTGTTATATTGTTGTGGGTCAAAAACCGATTTATCAAATTTATGATGGTTAGCTATTTTGCTAAAATTAGCTACTTTACGCATACATCTAAATATTTTTGCTCTATTCTTTTTGGTTACTTTTGATGGATGAGTGTTACCTTTAATAGGGCTAGCTTGATTAGTTTTCTTTGTTTTATTGTTACTTTCACAAAAACTATTAGTTTTATAACACTCTAAAATTGTGTTAAATTCGTCTTTCGGTAACGTGCCACCTTTATCGGGGTGATTTTTCTTCAACCATTTCATTGTTATTGATTTATCATTTAATTTGTGCTTACACATTAATTTTTTACATGACATACTTATTATAATTAGTTAATATAATAAGTATTGCAAAAACATAAATACATAATTACATAATTACATAATTACATAAATACATAAATACATATTTATTAAAGTTCGAAACAGTTTTATTTTTATATTTTTATTAATGTTATAAAATTTCTAAATATAAAATTATATTCTTCTTCTATTTTAGTATGATGGTCTAAGTTGTCTATAATAGTCCACTTAATAACATAATAATGTTCTAATAATTTAGCACATTTTTGTTGAAATTCTAAATTATAAATTTCATCTTTATTTCCACTATAAAAAAAAAGCGGAACAGCACTATGCGTGTTTAAATTTATATATTTATACATATAAAGTGATTTAATACAAAATATTCCTCCTAATGTATGTGGTAAAAACTTTAATATATTAAATAATAATGTTCCACCTTGTGAAACTCCTATTATAAACAGCTTTTTATAACTTTTTAAAATAGCAGCTTCTTCGTTTATAATATTTATTATTTTTTTTGTTTGATCAATAAAGTCTTGTGTGTTTATTTTATCTAATTTATTTACGTTGTTGTAACAAGTATAATAATTATACCATGACTTAACATTATATTGTTTATTGTTTGGATAGTCAATATCCATAGTCAAAGACTCTGGTAAAACAAACTTAATAGAGTTTGTTAAAGTACTATCATATTTTTTAAAGTAGTCTATATAGTCATCAAAATATGAAGAATCCGAAAACATAGGATGTAACATAATAAACGTATATTTGTGTTTTTTTGCGCTAGAAATAGCAATAACCATAATAATAGTTAATATAATATTAATAGCGCAAAAAGAGAAAAAAAAAGTATAACATGGACTTAACACAATTATGTGTATTATATACGGGTACATGGTCGCTGCTTTTTAATAGCACATAGACTTTTGGGCATCTTGTTAAGAATAGCTGGCTTAGTCTTTTCTGTCTTACGCCACCACGACATAACTCGCCAAACTTCGCCTTCACATGCTAGTAGTTGTGCATCGGCATTATTCTTGGACCTATGCGGCAACACATACAAAGGAATCGGAACACCATTAATCATAGCATCTTTGGTAACTGACGCCTTCGTATTCCACATTTCCCGTTCTGAAACGTCCATTGCTCTCCACCGCTTTTGACAAATGCCTTGCTCGCGTGTATGAGCGCAAAACAAGTTATAGCCAGTTGGATAGCGCACCTGCTTAACTACTTTTGCCTCCGTAAAAGTAGAATCAACAATATTAACAGACATCATAATAGCCTTTGCCTTTGCCTTTGCTTTTGTCTTTTTTCCCAGGCTATTATATTTAGTTATGAAAAATTAGTTCAATTTTTTAAAACTATAACAAATTAGTAGCATTAGCATTAATGTCTAGAAAAAATTGAATAATATTTAATATTTTATATTATAGTTTTTATAATATAAAATAACTAATGATGACTACAGTATATATTACATCTCAAATGCACAATACTAACTCCACTATTCCAATTGTTTATGAAGCAACACCAGAACAACAAGACGCTTATACTAAATTTATGACTAGTGGTGAAGAAAAAAAAACATTTGTATGTAAAGATTACAATTTTACATTAGAGCGTATTTGGAGTAATTCTAAATATAGAAATATTAGACTAATTACAAAGTCTAATGAATTTTTAATATCAGATAATAAGCAAGAATTACTTAGTACGTTAAGTTATATGACAAAAATGAGGAATAGTAAACGTAATGTTAGTAATAATTAGTAATTTCGACTGCTACGTAGTGTGCGAGCAGATGATAATATTTCTCCAAGATTTGGCAGCGGCACACCTAGGTTTGCCAATGCTCGTCGCATGCGGGACTGCTTTTTTTTCTTTGAGGCTTTGACTTTCCGTCTTGTATTATGTCCTCTAAATAATGCTTGTATTTTGGTAGCAGTTCTATTTTTTTTCCCTTTATTTAATGATAGTGGTGACGCATTAAATGTCGCAAGTAGTTCTTTGGGCGCATTAAATGTAGGTATTCTATCAGAAAAATTTGGAAGTGATGGCATTTATAATATAGCATAATATTATAAAATTATAAAATTATAAAATTATAAAATTATTATATTGTAAAATAAAAAGTTCGTTCAATTATACTAAATACTATACTAAATACTATTTTAAGAGAAAACAAAAAACTAATACTTTGACAGCTTGTTTACTTTGACAACTTGTTTACTTTGACAAATTTTTTCTAGCTTTAGCTAACCATGATTCGCGTTTTTTAGCGCTTAGATCAGCCCACAATTCATAGAGCATAATTTCTATACTTTCAGCGTCTGTATCGCGCATCATCTTTATAAGAGCTTTTTTTGCATTTGTTTTATTGGCATTATTAAAGAGACGCACTGCTTCATTTGCTATTTTTTTACTATCCAACGCTTCTTGTTTGTCAGTTTTTTGGGTTCTTAGTTGCCGTCGTGTTCTATGACCTCTAAAAGCTGATTGAATTTTGGTAGCACTCGTATTTTTTTTACTTTTACTACTTTTAGAGCGTTTTTGTGTAAAAAACGAAGTTAGTCTTCTTGAAAAATTTGTTAAACTTAATTGTGATGGCATTTATAATATAGTAAAATATTATAAAAAAATTTACTAAATTCGTGTAACCTAGAGTATAACTTATGGCTTAAAGTTTATATTATGATTTCATTACATTATACTATAATATAATAAAATCATACACTTTTCTTGTTACTTCATCATAAAAAGTATTGTCTATAAACTGGCTTGTATTTGTTTCTTCATTTCCGTTAATGACTAATACTAACCCTTCTTCAATAGCACTTGGGTTATTTAACCATATATCATGATAGTGATGACAATCTTTTAAATATTCAATAGGTATAGTTTCCCCAAGACGACCTCGATGTTGCACACGCAAATCACAAATCTCAGGACACGTTCTAATATAAACTATTTTTAAATCTTGAAAAATAGTTTGAAACTCATTAAACAAATTTAAATAAATTGTATATTCAATAAGACTCATTTTTTTAGCATCATATAGACTTTTAGCAAATACAAATTTGTCTGTATAAATGGATCGCTCACTAATAATAACATCATAATCTTCTTTTAGCGCTTCCTTCAATAATGACATACGACTTGTATATGCCATTATTTGAAACGCAAAACTATAGCGCTCATTATTTTCATAAAAATACGCAATAATACTTTTTCCATTACCATCTCCTATTGATTCCCAACTGGAAACTGGTTCTTGTAAAAAGCAGATTTTACAAGTATTGCCTTTTGAAGCGCAATAATTAGCAAGATTTTTTTCCAAATAACGCATAACGCTTGATTTTCCAGAACCAATATTTCCATCAAGAGAGAGTATAAGAGGAGGCATATTTAGTATTATTTAGAATAAACTATTTAAAATAGTTTTCAATTTTAATTTGTTACACCTTTAGACATTCGCAACCAATCTTCGGCTAAGAATTTGGCATCGTCACTATAATAAAATTTAATTAAATTTCGTAATTGGTCAGTTGATTCGCTATTTAAACGTTCATCTGATAAATCTTGGTCTCTTGCAGTGATTTTTTCCCAACTAGTTCTAAATTTTTGTAAATTCTTTATTAACTCTTCGCGCGTCATTGAACTTATTGGTTTAGTGTTCGGTTCATACATTCCTCTATAATTAGTAATTGGTTTACTAATTCTATGTTCTATGAGTTTTGTTGCTTTTTTTTGTTGGGCTTTATCTAATAAATTATAAATTAATTCTAAATCATTGCTTTCGATTGTTGAACCGCTCAATCTAAATAAACCTTGAGCCATTGCTTCTTTAGAACCACTGGTTGTTACATTATATTTTTTTAGTAGTTGTTTTAATTTATCTGATGAGATGTCAGTTTTTTTGCTTTTTTTAGTTTTTGTTTGATTAACTCCGTTATTTTTCTTAGTAATTATATTTTTCTTAGTAATTATATTTTTCTTTGTTTTATTTACTTTAGACCACCTCTTACTGATTTTTGTTTGTATTATGACCCACATATTGCCATCATTGCCTCGTTTCTTTGTTCCTAATGTAAAGTTGTTAGCACTTTCCGATGGTGCTTGTCTAGTTGGCATTTTATATATTATATAGTTTAATATATATAATATAGTAATATTGTAAAAAGAAATTAAAAGAAATATTAATCAACTATAAGTATAAGTATAAGTATAAGTATAACTATAAGTATGAGTATGAGTATGAAATTATTAACTTCTAAAATTATTAACGAGAAAATTGTTGTTTTTACAAATATTAATTTGGCATTATTTGCGTTATGTTATTTTAAACCACGACCACAGTACATAAACTATGATTTTTTATATAGTATAAGTTATTGTTGGAATTATTTGATTTTTTTCACATTTAACGGGGCCTATTTTATAGATAACACTTGCTTCTTAAGGATGGCAATTAGAAAAAGACTTTCGCTCCCTATTTTTCATATTGGAAATATGATTGTACATAATTTACCATTTTTATATGTAAACATTTATATACCTAATAGCGTTACATTGTATCATTCATTAACGGCGTGTTTTACTAATTTAGCATGGTGTTATTGGGTAACATACGGAACATTTGATATTGACTATGTTTATGTTTCAATGAAAAAAGAAAAACAAATGCAATTATATTTGCTAAATATAACTTCTATATTATATGCTCCGCTTGCATATAATATTAATAGCTATATACAAAACCTAGGCCAACTTATATAATATACATAAACAATATAAAGACATTAATTCTAATAATAGTAATAGACTAATGTCTATTCATTTTTAAGCATTGGTGCCCGAGTGGTCTAAGGGGTGCGACTCAAGTTCGCATGGCTTCGGCCTCGTGGGTTCGAACCCCACCCAATGTATAGTTTTTTGTTTTTATAAAATAGCGCATAACTATTTTATAAAAAAATATGATTTTTTTGAATTTTTGTTTTTTACAGTTTAATGTTTAATGTTTAATGTTTAATGTTTAATGTTTAATGTTTAATGTTTACTATTTACTATTTCTTATTTAAAATAACGCAGGTCTTATGCCCGACTGACGCCTTAAAGGCGGTGGCTCAGCCAAACGACTAGTTGGTTGTGGTGTAGTTGGTTGGTATGATTGGCTACGCTCTACTTGTGTAAATGCTGTTGGCGCACAACTCCTTTGTCTATTTACAACATTACCAAGAGACCGATATACTGCTTGACATTCGTCCTTTGTTTCACTATAGTTAATAGCATGACCTTCTTCAATTCCAATTTTAGATGCTTCTAGAATTGCGTCTTGATTTGCTCCTAAATACATTAGCTCAATGTTATATGATTCTTGTGCGCTAGTAATTAGCTTTTTTAACGTTTGTGCGTTAAATTTTTTACTGCAATTTTCACAACCATCAGTAGCTACATAAATCAAACACTTAGTATAACTGTTTGGTTCATGTAGTTTCTTTTCCATAAAATAAGTAAGACTTGAACCAATAGCATCATATAATGCGGTTTGGCCGCGAGGAACAAATTGTCTTAGTTCAAGAGGTCGAACATCTTTAATATTTAATGACCTAATTAACATACGCTCTTCGTGGTCAAATAACTTAATTGACACATTTACACGCTCGTCTGGTTTTAAATCTTGTCTAATAATGTCTAACGTAGAATTAATTCCACCAACAGTGTCTGCTTCTTTGCCACACATAGAACCCGACCGGTCAATAATAGCAACAACTTCTTGAATGAATGATGCCATAATAAATGTGTTTTAATATAATTTATTAAATTATATTTAAATCAATTTTTTTTATATACTAATATTGTTTTTTAAAAAAATGATTTGCTGAAATAAAATTGAACTATTATTTATTATAAATAATCAATAATATAATATATACTTAAAAATGCTAAAGCAGCAAATGCTTGTTGAAAAAACTAATTATGAACCCCATCTTAATATTGAATTATTGACAGGAGCATACATAGAAAATCAATTCAAAAAAATATGTGCGCGAACTATTTATGATGCTTATATTAATGAAAATTTAATAATTGAATACTTGAAATATAGGATGACTTTAGATCCTCAAGCATTTACTGATATAGCATTTAGCATAGATTTGCCATTTGTTCAAGATTATATTGAAAATATAAAACAAGTTAACGTAACTTGTGAAGAGATTCCTGTAATTACTTATGTATATAATACACTATTGCGTGAGCCAGGAGATAGGGAACTGTGGCCACACGATAAATCATCGTTAATCCTTGATAAAATACAATGCTTCTTTGATATTGATGAAAACAAACTCGCAAATGAATTATTAGAAGTAATAAGTAAAATTTATGAAAATTTATCATAAATCATAAAAGCATAATACAAATTGCTATAAAAACCAACTTTTTTTATAAATCACTTTAATGCTTTAAAATCGAACTATTTTTGTTAAATATAACCAAAAGAATATTCCTATAAATGCTTTTGCTAATAAATCAAGCATATTATAACCAATCATTTTTGTTGTTTCAGTTGTCTGATAAAATACTCCATATAAAGACCATAGTCCTAAATATAGCCAAAATATCATTTTAGATTGCTTTGTTACTTTAGAACCAGTCAGAAATAGTTTCCAAATTGTTCCATAAGTTAAAAAGAAAAATATAAAACCTATAAAATTTGCTAATGTTCTGTCTAATAAGTTGATTTCTCCAATATATCCAAAACCCAACATCAAAAAGTTGAAAAACAGGACTAATGCAAATGAAAAAAAATGGACGTCTACTTTATTTTCATAACCCAAAACGAGAGACAACACTAATAACATTAATGGTGTGCTAATTACCCAATCAGAATAGCGCATATCATTTATTTTCTCTATTGGTAACTTCAGTTCAGAGTCTGGAGTATTTATTGGTTCAGTGTCTTTTTCTGCTGTTTTTTTTATTTCATTTGTTATTTGCGTTTTTTGTGTTAGTTGTGTTTTTTGTGTTATTTGTGTTTCTTGTGTTAATACACTTTTTTCTTCTGATTTATCTAATAGTTCTATAAATACCCCATAAAAATAACCAGCAATAATTGATATACAAGTTTCTAAATTCATAATATGGCGAATTTGTGGAATAGGGTTCCTTAATGCCTCAATAAATGTGATTACTCCTGTAGTAATCAAAAATACATATGTAAAATAAAAACTATTTTTGACACTAATTATTTGCATTAGAATTAATACTAATATAGTACAATAATATTATTATTAGAATAATATTATTATTATAAAATTTGACTTATTTGTCTTATTTGTCTTATTTGTCTTATTTGACTTATTTGTCTTAAATTTAATTGGAATATGCTAAGCCACCCATACCCGACATAATACGAAGAACGTTGTAGTTAACCGCGTATACGCGAACTTTGGCGGTATTTACACCCTGAACTGTAGCGTTCGACAATACTAATTGGAGAGTAGCATTATCAATGCGCGAGAAATTGCAGGTGCCAGATGGCTGGTGCTCTTCGGGTCTTAGGGCGAACGAATACACATTAATGCCGGTGTCTGGCGCACGGGTGTGGTGCTGGAATGGCTGAACGAGGTCAAAATAGGTGCCTTCACGCTCCGAAAAGCGATCCTGGCCGTTAAGCTGTAATTTGGCAACTACAACTGGATTTTCACCCCAGCAATGCATGTCTAACGCAGTTTCAGCTAAAACAAAGGTGCCCGCATCAGATACACCCGAGTCTTCATCATTTTTATCTCCTTGTGGTCCCCGAGCAGCTGAACCTGATAGAGTACCAGCAATTAAACCGCCTGTATTGGTTGCCCCAAGAACTACGGATACACCGTTAACATTTGTAACAGTTACAGGTGTTCCACTAATAGACGCGGGTTTAATCTGATTTGCCCACATGTCTTCAAAAGCACCTGTAGTAGTAATAAATTCGTTAGTTCCACTAATGTTTGTCTTTGAACCAAACGCATGAACCGCATTTGGTAACGCATCTAGCGCATCGGTGTAATTGAATGGCTGAGCTCCTAATAATGTATTTAGAGCGGAACCAGCAACTAATGACGCACAATAGTCGACGTTGGCATCTGGCTGAACGACCCAGATTAATTCTTTGCATGGATGATTCAAATTTAATTTAATTTTATTGGACGATGAACCAACCGACTCATCACCAGTGAATTGTAACTGTTCAATTAAATATTCGTGTGGGTTTTGCGCCATACGTCTGCGTTCATCAGTATCTAAGAAAATGTAATCAACAAATAGCGACGCGGCAGCTAACGACTGTTTGTAAGCATTGGTAATTTTTGTGCCGTTTCCGTCTAAAGTATTAACCGCCCACAAGCACTCTTCAATGTTACGAATATCTAAGTTGATTTTAACTTCGTGATATTGTAGCGCAATTAAAGGTAGAGCTAAGCCGGGATTGCGGCAATACCAGAATTGTAGCGGAATGTATAAAGTGGTTTCGGGTAGCGCTTTGCGTGGAGCGCAAACTTGGCGCACACCATCAGCCGAGCAAGGGCCATCAACCGCCGCGAATGTAGGGTCGCACACATATGTTAATTGTGTGGTATTACCAATCATCTTGTAATAACCACGCTCTTGTTCCTTGGATAATGTGAGCTGATTCCAAATGTGCATCCAGTCACCATATTGACGATCAATACGCTGGCCACCAATTTCAACTTCAACTTGCGAAATTAACTGTTCACCTGGGAAATCTAACCATCTGGCATATAAATTGGCCTCAGTTGTTGAGGCTAAGCCTTGGCCGATTTCAGGAAGTGTTAACTGTAAATATGTGCGATAAGCTAAATCGCCGTTTCTTGAAATGGTGCAAGTAACACGGCGACCGAAATCCGCTTGTCCGTTAAATGTTTGTTCAATGGACTCCATCGCGAAATTAGTGTGACGTCTGTATGTGACCTTCCAGAAAGTAATTTGGGGATTACCTGTTAAATATACATCTTGAGCGCCATAGGCGACTAATTGCATTAAACCACCAGCCATTTTTTTATAATATTCCTAAAGAAAAAAAATTTTTACAATTAATTTAATTAAATTAATTAATTAATTAATTAAATAAATATATTAATTGTAAAAATATATTAATTATTAATTGTATAAATATATTAATTCAATATATTGTAATATAATAATAAACATTATAATATACTAATATATAAGTAGCTATGAAAAAAGCTAATATTATTAAAACAACATTGGATAGTAAGCATAATGAAATAAGTAATTCGTTTAAACAAAACGAGGAAGTAATTATTCCTAAATATTTAAAAATTATAGAAAAGCTTGAATCTTTATTACAAAATTCTAATAATAGTCTTAAAAATCAAACACTAATTGAAAATATAAAAAAATATAAAAATTTAATCCATTCTCTTGAGAGAAAAAAGAATGAATATTATTTAAATAATTCAAAATATATATTTGATTATTTTGAAAATAAAAAAAATATTTCTAATTCTAATAGTGATTCTATAACAACTAATCCAAACAAAAATGATATAATACACAAATTTTTTTCTACATCACATAATGACGAATATAATGGAACTAATTCTAGTTCTAATGCTAGTGCTAGTTCTAATGCTAATGCTAACAATAGCACAAAAAACTCAATTGATAAATATTTTAACAATATTGATTATTTATATTTAAATTATGACAATTTTATATATCCTTCTGATATTTGTAGTGTGTGTAATAGAGGTGAAATGGTTTATGTGGAGTCTGACGGCATATCGGTTTGTAATAATTGCTCTAATATTATTAAAAATTTAATTGAAATCGATAAACCATCATATAAAGAACCACCTAAAGAAGTTTCTTTTTATGCTTATAAACGAATTAATCATTTAAAGGAAATATTGGCACAATTTCAGGCAAAAGAAAGCACAAATATTCCTGATGAAGTGTTTGAAAATATTAAATATAAAATCAAAAAAGAACGCATAAGCATTAATGAGCTAACAAATAATAAAACAAAGGAAATTTTGAAGAATTTAGGTTATAATAAATATTATGAACATATACCATTTATTAAAGATAAATTAGGTATTAAACCACCAATAATGAGTTCCGAATTGGAAGAAACATTATGTAATCTATTTATTGAATTACAAAAACCATATTCTAAATATTGCCCTAAAGAGCGCGTTAATTTTTTGAATTATTATTATACACTTTATAAATTATGTGAATTATTAAATGAAACGCATTTTTTGCCCTATTTTCCTATGTTAAAAGACAGAGAAAAGCGTGTAGAACAAGACCAAATATGGAAAAAGATTTGTTTAGATTTGGGTTGGAACTTTATTCCTACACCATAGGCTTGTAATATTAATAGTTATTACTCAAAATCACTTGTGCTTAATAGATTGGAAAAAATATTTATTATATCTAAATAGTAAGCTAATGATGCGGATATAAAATCCCCACCATAATCGCGTTGTAATATACTATTTGTATCATATACAATGTAAACAGAAAATAACATTAAAGAACAAATTACTAATATTTTATAAAGAAAAGAAGATTGAATAATAAAAAACTGAACAATGCTTATAATCAGTAAAAATAAGAGGGCAAAAAACATAGTTAGACCAAACATATAACCTAATCTAATATTGCTTGCTATTAGTGCTACTCCAAACGCAAACATTGAAACAAAAATGCTAATTGTTCCTAAAAATGCTGTTTTTATTGTATTAGGATCATAGCGAGACTTTCTATATCCTAAAATTACTCCAAACGCACAAGAAAAGAGAGAAAATAAGATAAATTTTAACTCCGGCGGCATAGTAATAAGTGCTAGAATTAGAATTATAATAAAGGCAGTTATATATGCAGCAATAAGTTTAGGGTTGAAGTTAAAAGTTTTAGTATCTTCGTCTTTTTCTATATCAATATTTTCGCTTATATAATAAGTAATGTAAAGCTGAATTATTAAAGTTATTAAAATTAATGCAAAAAAACTCTTTTTTTCGTATATTAACTTAAATAATTGCGTTATATCTGTTTTTTGCTTAATATTTCTATTTTTTTTTAACACATTTGATTTGTTGAGAGCCATGTTTATATTTTATTATAATATTTTATTATAATATATTATTATAATATATTATAATAAAATATTTTATAGTATATTTTATAGTATATTTTATTATATTTATAAAAAAAAATAGAATACTAATATATATGGACTTTATAAGAAATAAAACAGCAAAATTAGCAGCTTTAGATCCAACAGCCTCATCTTTAAGTCCAAGACACATTTCTTTAAGTCCAAGACGCATTTCTTTAAGTCCAAGAACAAAAGTTATTACACATATTCAAAAAACGTTCAAAAAAAGAAAAAGAAGAGAACAAGCAATAGCAGATTTATCAAAAATAAACTCTAAAAGACTTGCTACAAGAAGAATTCAAAAAAAATTTAGAAAAGCGTTAGAAAATCCAAATCTTGAAGTATGTCCTATATGTTATGGTAATATGTTGTACCCAAGACTTACAAAAACGCTTCGTTGCGGTCATAAATTTCATAGAAAGTGTATTGAACAATGGAGTGCCACTAATCCAGGTTGTCCATTATGTAGAACATCTAGAGAACCAGAAAGACCGTATCACCTACAAAGGCTTATTTCAATGCCTATTAGTTCTAATATTAATACTACTGTTAATCGTGTTAACGCATTAATAGCAGGATTGCGTAATGCTGCTACTATGATTGAGGCAATTAGCTTGTTAAATGAAATAGATATACTAATTAATAACTTGCCATACAGTGAACGAGCAGTGCTTGCAGATGCACGGACCCAAGCATGGTTTCAAACGTATCCACGATTACAAGAAGCACCTAGACAAAGCAGAGCAACTATGGATGCTAGTAATCGTGCTAATGCGTTAATACATGGAAGAAGGTGAATAAAGTATTAGTTCTTTATAAAATAAAATAATATAGCATAAAATTAAATTATATTTTATTATAT
>Ga0209768_10000313_pt1 | contig 33399 bp, 40 predicted proteins | sample LauGreSBDMM110SD_3_FD_187564 | JGI IMG/M metagenome (GOLD analysis project Ga0209768, IMG submission 187564) | Freshwater lake microbial communities from Lake Michigan, USA - Sp13.BD.MM110.SD (SPAdes) (version 2) | ecosystem: Environmental > Aquatic > Freshwater > Lake | place: Lake Michigan... | reverse complement strand
GTGTTGGCACTTTTACTGGTGTTATCCCAACTAACACAAATTGCCCGCCGTAATATACTATAGAGTGATGTGATATTATCTATAAAATCGGCGTTTGAAATGTAAAAAGGTGTAAATAGGTTTTTGTTAAAAGAATTTAATTGTATGTAAATCTAAAGAAAGGTCTAAAAACTCGCAAGCGAACATGAGTATTCTAAAGAACTTCTGTCAGCTTCACAATTTGTTCTGGTGTAAGCGTTTCTGGAAATTCCACATGGAAATGTATTATCATATTGCCTTTATGTTCACCTCGAGTTAAACCCATATTCGGATACACTTTCTTATATTCTGGTGGAATAATATTACCTTTATTGTTGTTCAATGTATAACTCTTTCCATTTATATATTTGATTTCAAATGAAAATCCGCAAAGCGATTCTTTAAGCGTTATATTTTTTTCTAAAATTAGGTCTAAACCTGACCTCTTGAAATTAGTATCATTGGATATCTTTATAAAAACCTTTACATCTCCCTTTTGGTTTTCATTGATAATATTCCCTTTATCTCTCAAGACAATAATTTCACCATCATCAATACCTTGAGGAACAGATACGTAAACCATCTCTGGTTCATGTACTTTGATACCATTTTCAATTACCCATCTTTCAATATCTAATGGAATTGTTGCACCAGAAAGTACCTGCTCCATATTTACATATAAGGTTTTCATAATTGGAGTCGGTTTTTGTAGTGCTTGCTGGAAACCCATAGGACCTCCTGGACCACCAAATACATGAATACGGGCACCTGGAGGCATACCTTGCATACCTCCAAATGGATTACCAGGACCTCCAAATGGATTACCAGGACCTCCAAAAAACATGCTAAATAAATCATCCATTGGCATATCCATATTATTCATACTATTCATGCGCATAAATGGATTTGGATTGTTTCTTGTATCATCATATTCTGACCTTTTTTGTTCATCGCCTAAAGTTTCGTATGCTTCATTGATTTTTTGTGTCATATTGACGGCTTCTTGGTTACCTTGATTCTTATCAGGATGCCATTTCATTTGCAGGCCTCTATATGCCTTTTTAATTTCATCCTTAGACGCCTTTTCATTAATACCTAAAACATTGTAAAAATTATCCGACATATTTTAATATTATACTCAAAGATATACTTAAATAATTATTAACGTATATATTTAATGAATACTTGTAAATTATTTGTCCATAAATTCCAACCTTTATATTTCAAAGATTTTGATAATGATAATGAAGTTATAAAAATGTTAAAAATGCTTATCTTATTGGATAGCTTTAATATACTTTTAATCGGTGATATTGCTTCTGGTAAAACATCCATATTAAATGCACTCATAAGAGAATATTATACTGGATATACTCCTAAACAATATGAAGAAAATATCCTCTATATTAATAGTCTCAAAGAACAAGGAATCAATTATTATAGAACTGATGTAAAAACGTTTTGTCAAACGTGTTCTAATATTAAAAATAAAAAGAAAATTGTTGTATTAGATGATATTGATATTATCAACGAACAGAGTCAGCAAGTATTTCGCAACTGCATCGACAAATATAGTCATAATGTTCATTTTATATCATCATGTAGTAATATACAAAAGGTTATTGAAAGCATTCAATCACGTCTCACTATCATACGTATTAAACCACTAAAGAGTAAAAATATAGTAGATATTATAAATCATATAAAAAATGTTGAAAAAATTGAAATGGATGATGATGCTCAGGAGTTTATTATTAATATTTCAAATAATACAATGAAAATTCTGATTAATTATATGGAAAAATTCAAGCTTCTTAACCAACATATTACACTTCAACTAGCAGTCAAATTATGCTCTAATATTAGTTTTCTAATTTTTGAAGAATATACTCAACTTATTTTGAATAAAAATTTGAATAAAGCATTAACTCTTATTTATGAAATATGTGACAAAGGTTATTCTGTGATGGATATTTTGGATAATTATTTTATATTTATTAAAACCACTACTATACTAAATGATGAACAAAAATATAATATTATTCCTTGTATATGTAAATATATATCAATTTTTCATAATATTCATGAAGATGAGATTGAATTATCTTTATTCACAAATAATTTAATTCAAATATTAAGCTATAATAAAAATTAAAATATTGCAGCAGAAATATATTCACGTGTTATTTTTATATATTGATATAGTAATAATGACATCACAAATATTTAAAAATAAAATACCTAGTCTAATGCTTTTCGATTTATTGGATAAAATATGCATTAAAAATGAAAAATATTATGTATTAAATTCTGATGCTTATAAAAAAGGCGTATATAGGGAAGAAATTCAAAAATTCTTAGAAGATTGTAAACCATATTACTACTTATCGAAACGTAAGTATTTAGAGAAAAAACTTGCATATAATTCATTTACTACCATTCTGCGACAAATATGTAATTTCAATAAAATTACATATACATCTCAAATCATTTATAATAAATCACTTTATGATATAGTATATTATATTTACCATTCCACCTTTTTAAAATTGGAATTAGTAGAATTGGCTCCACCTTTTTAAAAGTGGAATTAGTAGAATTGGCTCCACCTTTTTAAAAGTGGAATTAGTAGATTTGTCTCCACCTTTTTAAAAGTGGAATTAGTAGGTTTGGCTCAACCTTTTTAAAAGTGGAATTAGTAGATTTGTCTCCACCTTTTCCACCTTTTTAAAAGTGGAATTAGTAGATTTGGCTCCACCTTTTTAAAGGTGGAAAAGGTGGAATTAGTAGCGCCTCTTTGTTCCTCCTGTCTTTCGAACACTCTTTGTTTTAGTTCCTCTAGCTTTTGTTTTCGTCTCGTAAACCTCTAGATCTTCATCCTCTTCATTTGGAGCATTTTCATCATTATCAGAATTTCCAAAAAAACTCCGTAAATCAAACCAATTTTCATCCTTCGTATCGCCATCTTCATATGATAATGATTCTTTTTCCGAATCATTTTTATACATAAGTAACCCCAACCCACCAACTGCTAAAATACCAGTGGCTAAAAGTAATGACATGGTATCGTTCATTTTATAATATAATACCCTTAATTTAATTATAATAATTAAACACATTTCTCAACATTCTTAAATGTTTCAAAAGGGCATCCCTATCATATTCTTGCTTATCATAACCAGCTAGCTCATATACCTTTGAATCATTGTTTTTTAAGAATTCATATGTAATCTCATCCGATGAGTCAGGAAGATTGTCGTAGTTATACAACACATACGTCCACATATTCTCCTCACAAATCGTAAACGAAATGAAATCTGCTAATTCATCTGCAAATTCACAAATAAATGAAAATGTACATGATTCAATTTTCTTACTAAAACGCTTACCTCTAATTACAAAATTGTGCTCCTTCTTATCATATAAAATATAAATCGTAGCATCCAGTTCATTCGTATCACAACAATGTTCCTGAATTTTGAACACAAGACAATCTGTATTATCAGTCATTTCAATATAATACTTTATATTGTCATGTATTTAAGTATATTTAATAATAATTTAAAAATATATTATACATAATACTATATAATACAACAATGTACATGTTTGTTATAGTTTCTTCTTTATTTATACTTAAATCATATGTAAGGAATCAAGATATTTCTGGATTTGACGAGAGAGTTTTATTTTTACCTAATATAATTAAGGTTGATAATGTAACCAAAGAACAAATTATGAAAATACACGAGAAGAGTGAAATGTTAAATTTTTTGGAATCAAATGACATGCATAAAGAAGATAAATTATATGAGCTTAGCGGAAGAGGTGTACCATCAGTTTTTAATATATTAAAAGGTGGACTATTAAGTGACTGGAATTTCAAGTTTGATGACGAGTTTCATACAAATGCATTGATTTTTGATGGTCTATAATTTTATTTTTTCTTTCCAAGTCCTACTAAATAAAAATATGAAAATGTGACATCAATGATTAAACACGCAAAACTGAATAAAAATAATATCTCTTCTAAAAGTGTTCTATTTTCTATCTTGTAAAAATAAATTGTTAGTAAAATAAAAAATGGTGTAGCCAACATATCTCCTATATGAGTTAGCTTTTCTATAAATTTATTCATATTACTTTATGAATAGATTTTATATTTATATTTTGGTTTTGTTTTTGTTTTTCAATAAGGTATTTTATCTACTTGTTCCACCCATTCTTCAAATGCTTTTTTTGCGTATCCTTTTGAATCTTCTAGATGTATCATTTGTATAGAACGCTCTTGTACAGGTTTGGTTAATTCTTCATAAATAAACGAATCGTCAAACCCAATATTCTTTGCATCTGTCTTTGTATTGCCATAATAAATAGTTTTTATATGTGCCCAATATGCTGCACCTAAACACATTGGACATGGCTCGCAACTTGTATAAAGTGTGCAGTCTTCCAATTTGAAGCTATTAAGAGTCCGACATGCATCTTTAATGGCGACTATTTCGGCATGCAATGTAGGATCATTATACATTGTCACCATATTATGACCAAATCCTATTACTTCATTGGTGTCGTTTTTGACAATGACTGCACCAAAAGGCCCGCATTTACTTTCTATGGCTTTGCTTGCCAAATTGCATGCTTTTTTCATGAATTCATTATGGCTCATTCTAAATACATTTTCAAAATGTATTTAAATTTATATTGTTGTAAATATAATTTTTATAATTTATCTTCCAGGATATGGTATTTGTTGCATGTTATCACCCAAAAAGTTAGGCTTCAAAGACCACACTGGTGCATCAAGCGGAACTTTCCAAAAAGACACAAACTTATCTTCCACTTTCCTGTTCATAGAAGGTTCTAATGGTTCCAAAATACCAGGCTCACCTGGCGCAATAGCAGTCAAAATATAGTTACCAATAATGGTATCCGATTGCAAGACTTGTTTTTCCGATAATCTGGCAAACCATTCGAATTTATTACGCTTCAAAATTTCATCAGCAGGAATATAAATACCATAAATATCAGGAGATACATCTAAATAATGGTTTGATAATAAATCATCAATCACGATTTGCTTACCTATTGTCGTCTTTGTACCAATTTCAGTTCCATCAATAACATTTATTTGACCTCTCTCTATGCGTTGCATGCACCATTTATCGAACTCACCTAAAAACACAGATTCCGCAGTATAATCAGTAGAAATAGTAGTTTGAATAAAATGACATAACTCTTGAATCGTTTGACACTCTTTTGGCGCACCAAAAAATGACAAATTTGGGAAGAAATCTAGTTCTGATGATGTGGATGTCCTATTAATCGTTTCACATACAAACATTTTGTCACCTCTTGTACCTTTAATGTAAAGACTTGATAAATCCTTCAAACATACAAAAGAGATAGGGCATGCAAATCCTCCGTAAATATACAACAACTTTGCTATTCCTAGGATGCGCATATTGGAGAGAATAGGGTCCGATATTTTCGTCATATCAATATTCCAACCAGGAATCAATTTCTTAAACGAATCATCATCTATAATACAAATAGTGAATGATTTTTCACATTGTCTAATGATTGATCGCATTGTTAAATATAAGTAAGGCTGATTCAAGTCAAAAGAACTTCGTGAGCCAAAACTGAGCCAATCACGTGAGTTGTATTCATAAGGCACATGCACCCATAAAATGGGCTTCTTACTCTTACCTAAAGCTACGTCGTCCAATAAATACTTTTGGATTGACTCATAAATGTCCCCATTTTCTTCACGTTCTAGCTTATCGGTATATCTTTTATATAAGAACCCTACAACAATAAGAATAGAAAATAGAATAATTAAGTTCGATAGATTGCCTGATTTCATATATTATATTGTTATATTTTTATTTGAATAAATGTAAATCAAAATTTATCAATTGATAATATAGAAAATCAATTGATAATTATACAGGCGGCTTCAATGCGTCCATCAAGTGCTTACCACAACGCTGAAAAAATAGATGCAATTGTTGCGGGTCTGACCCAGTAATGGAGTCATCTGGAATATAAGTGGAATTACCCTTCTTATAACAGAGGAGCACTGGAATACCATTGACCATCTTCTTTGATTTCAAAAATATATATAAATTGGTACACTGGTCAACGTCAATATCTGCACAAACAACTTCAGGAGGGGAAGCAGCAAAGAAACCATAAACGGCTGGCTTAATGGTTTTACAAGGTCCGCACCATTCGGCGCCCAATTTTAAGATAATAAGACCTGGATTGTTTTGCAAAAGCTGAAAGAAAGCTTCAACACTGGCTATTTCACTAACGACTTGTTTTGACATATTATAATTATTACGATTATAAAATAATTATAATTTAAATGTAAAAAATATTAAATCTCTAAATTTTATAAATTCTTATCCACAAAAACCTCTCTTGCGACTCTCTTTATTATTTTTTCTTCTTTTTCATAATCGTTATCACCTTTTCCACCCATGGACTCTATAACAATTTTATTGTATTGGTCAGAGACCCTGGAAGAATATTTCTTCCAGTCTGGATGCAACTTTTGAAACTCTGAAATCAGATTTATATTTTTGTTTGCTACTTTCTTAACCATCTTATGCATTTTTATATGTTTCTCATCTTCTTTTTCCCATTTATCTTCATCTTTAATATACATTGTTTCTCTCTTTTTGTCAGTGCAGTGAATGGGTCTCTCTGTTACATCCAATGTGTTTAATTTCTTTATAATGATACTAGAAATACCTTCAATATATCCAATTTCTCCAACCTTTTCCAAGTCTGAAAGCTGTAATTGGAGAGAATCAACAAAATCAGTTATGTTCATTGCATTTTTACATGTTTCATTTAAAAAGAATTGTAAATTGAATGTTTTATTATGAGAATTATTATTTATATTATAATTTCCACCATTTTTTGCTAATTCTATCATTTGTTTATTTTGGTCTAATAGTAGTTGTTTAAATTCTGAATTCTCCTTCATTAAGTAATTGATTAAATGCTCTTTATTAATATCATTTATAGAAATAGTATTTGTGTTTTCAATATTTTCACTAATATAATTGGAACATTTTTTTTGATGTTTCCATAATCCCTGTCTATATTTATATTCTTTGCCGCATTTACAAAAATATGATGTGCAACTTTTTGCGTCATCCAAAATGTCCTCTTTTGTCTCCTTTTTGTGTTTCCCTGTAGACATATGTCGGACATATCTCCATTTCTCTGACGTTTTAAAGTCACAAATATTGCAGGAAAAAATCTGCAACTTTTCCACCCTAATTTTGTCCTCCATTTGTCCTCTAAATAGAGGATAGAAAAAGTTTTAAGTCCTTTTTATAAAAAAAGTTATGCTAACAAAATGAAAATTATTTTTTTGGTCACCAGACCATAAAATTCAATTATGGTCACAGACCTAAGGTTTTTGAGCAAAGTATTTTGGGATTTCAAAAAATGGACAAAATAAATGTCCAAAATTGAATTTCCCAAAATACTTTGCCCAAAAATATTCAAAAGTCGGTCCTACACTTTTTATAACATTTTTCTAACATTTATCTAACATTTGTCTTACCTTTTTGCGAGCCTTTTTGTGAAAACCTTAAAAAATATTAACATCATGAAATATACATGGCTTTAAGTAGGTTATAAATATATATTATTTCAAACTTAAAGAAATTGATTTTTTGTAATAGTCTTCTATAAACTTTTCTAGTTCATCCATGGGAATATGAGGTAGATTCACATGTGCTTCCCAGAAGTAGCGACAATATGCCCATACATAATCACAATCACTGCTATACCAACCTCCATATTCTTTCAATAATTTATTACATAGAGGCTCAGGTAAGAACTTTAAACTCTGTTTAGGTAATACATAACATAATTGCACCAATTCATTCACAGGATTTGCAGGTTTATTGGCGACGAATTCTGTTTCAAAGAAGGGCACATATTGTATAAGGTCACAAAAAAGGGGTGGATAGTTGTAATTGTATGACCATCTCCAATCAGCGCAGCCAGTTGTGTAATATTTCATAGTCCATTCTAGGCCCTCTAAATAATTGACACAAATCTGTTTTCTTCTAACCTCATCAATGTCGACATTGAATAGTGACTTGTAATAACGTGACTGCCAATCTGATTTAAATGGATTGATGTATTTTTCTAGTTCGCGTTGATATGTAGGAATTGATTCAAATTTCTTATATTTGTCTTCAGGTGTCTCGTCAGGTATCGACATTTTCTCTCTTCGGTCGCGACCCTTGGCTTCCGTTTTAATAAATGCTTCTTCCGAATCTGCCAGTGTCTGTACCAGTTTTCGCACGTTTTTCCAGTAGATTTTTTTGCCGTCTGTCAAAGTCTCTGATGTGCCTCCAATAGTCGCCTTATATGCATTTATCATCTTGTCTACACCACCAGTTCTAATATTTACTGCAGGAAAATGAGGCATAAAATCATTGCCTAAAAAGAAACATAGGAAAATATAATCGTAAATACGATTATTATTGGTCAACTCCTGGTCATTATTCATGTTCAACGTTATAACACGCGCCAGTTCAGGTATATCCATAATATAAGATTCATTCGGTTCTAATTCCACATTGATAGATTTAATAAACTCTGGTGTCTCTCTAAATAAATAAATTTGATTTGAAATTGGCAAATGATTGATGGAAAGCATAATCAAGTCAGCATCTAGACCATATATAATGGTATTAAATCCTTGATGTTCTTCGGGAAATGCCCTTATATATTCAAACAACTTATGCTCACCTTCGCCGGGCTCATCACTACCTGATACTAACAAATTTTCAACACCATATTTGTTTGCATCATTATACTTAGAATACACTTTATCGTTCAATTTGTTCATAAATATGGTGCCAGGAGTGATGGCTGTTGTGTTCCAGGGGTCCGCACTAACAGATTTGAAAATGGAACGCGAAATAGTGTTCTGATAAAGTGACTTGTATCTACGACTACGTTGTTGGTCTAATTTGGCGACTGGTGCGACACCATCAAACGCAATATACACGTTTTTATTAGGCTTCAATAGATGTATATATTCGTCGATTTTTACACAAACCGCGTTAACAATCGCGTCAACATCTGACTCTACAATCTTTGCAAAATCAATGTTACGAACTGCATCATAAATAATAGAATTACAATCCAAGTATAGATTATTTACTTGGATTGTAGAATTTTCTAATTTCTTAATAATTTTCGCATGATTTTTTACGATATAAGCATAGAAGGAGGGCACACCCATTATGTAATATATACATATATGTTTAAATACATATTTAAAATATATAAAAAATATATTATGTCCTAATACTTGAACACTAGTTATCTGCAACCAACAAAAATATGAAATGCAACATGGTTAAATTGATAAAATAGTTTAATCATAAATAACATTCCCTATTTTTATATGAACTAAAAACGAGATAGCAATTTCTATAAGAGAATTTGCAGAGATGTAAATACTTTTACTGCAATTGGCATACAGGTATTCATATTATTTATCTATCTACAATTGTATAATAAAATAATATAATAAAATAATATAATAAACTACTTAAAGCCGACATATAGTTTATATAAAATAAAAAATTTAATAATTAAATATATAATAAATAAATGGCTTTAAAAAAAAAGACTAATATTAGTACTATTACTACTATTATAAATCCCAATACTTTTTACTCGCCATTAATAGAAAAAAAAATAGAATTTTTTAAAGATGTTATTGAAAAAACAATTTTACATGTTCAGAAAAACAAATTTCTAGATATTTTAGGGATTAGTGATGTGGCTACATGTATAGATACATTAGGCGAAATAAGTAAAAAAATAAGGGAAATCACAGAACATAAAGTAGACAATGATACATTGGTTGATTATTTACAGAAAATAAACAATGATTTGTCTAGTACAATAAAAAATTATGGCACTGAAAGTTTGGATGATTTATTATTAATATGTTTTGGTAATAATAACAATGTAGTTTACTCTGAAAAAGAAGAAATAAAATTTAATATTTTTAAAAAATATTTTCATCCTATCAGTTATAAATTAGCTAAGAGAGAAGATACAAAATCTAATACAGATACAAAATCTAATACAGATACAAAATCTAATACAGATACAAAATCTAATACAGATACAAAATCTAATACAGATATAAACAAAGATAAAACACCTAATATGTCTTGTTATGATATTTCTAGCTCATATAAGCAATTTCATATGAAGGTATATGGTATTAAAATATTTTTATATAATTCTGTGTTAAAGAAGAGCTTAATTATTTTTGGTATAGTTGATGATATTGTGATAGATTTTTTAAATAACACTTACATCAATGAAAAGAAAAAATTAATTAAAGAAATTAATCATGATAGTTTGGATTTTTCAGAAGAATCATTTGATAAATTTGTAACATCACTTATATTAAAAGATTATTTTATTTATGATAATGTTGATGAATTGTACACTAAATATGCAGGTTATTTATCTCAAAATAAATTAATATTACAAAAACCAATTTCACAAGCAGTTAAAGAATTTATTGCACACGATATGTATGTTAAAAGACATACACTCATTAATTTACTTATTTTCTCTTCAAATTATGAAAACCAATATTTGGCATATTTATTATACGACCTTCTCTCTAATGATTCAAATGGAACAATTGATACACAAGAACAAACCATTTTATTTGATAGTTTCCCTTGGTCAATAAAACAAATTTTTAAACAAGCTATGAAAAAGACGATTCAATATACAAATGAACTATCTAATTTCGATTTAAACAAAATACCATTAGAACAGCAAATATGCTTATTAAAAGCAAATGATACTATTAAAGAAAAAGCTATGATGAAATTGAAGGAAGTCAAAGCAAAATCAGAAGACTCCGGGTCAAAGGCGCGACAATATTTGGATGGGTTATTAAAGATACCCTTTTCAGTTTATAAGAGAGAAGATATTTTAAATACAATGGGTAATATCCGTAATAAATTTAAAGATATATACACAAAATTTAATATTAAAAATATTTTTTCAGAAATTCCATGCAAAGAAAAATATACCAGTATGGAAATACTAAAGTATGTGAAACAATTAAAAGGACCACCAAATAATCATAATAAATATGAACAATTGAATACAATTAAAACAAATTTATTATCAGGTAATAAAAAACAATTACATGAAAATATAATAACTATTAATTCCTTATTAAAGAAATATGATAAACTTGAAGAAAAAATAAAAAATTCCAATATGAATAAATATCAAATGAAGGACGAAATTGTAAAATTTATAGAATTATGTAACTCAGATGAAAACAATGAATTTGTTTGTGATGTAATAAAATCATTGACAAATGTTTCAACAAATATAGGTGGGTTACATGAGGATATATCGATTATTGATAACAATATGAAACAAATTACTGATTATATGGATAATGTTAAAATAACATTAGATAAAGCAGTTCATGGTCATGATAAAGCTAAAAAACAAATAGAGAGAATTATTGGTCAATGGATAAATGGTGAACAAGATGGGTATTGTTTTGGTTTCGAAGGACCTGCTGGAGTAGGCAAAACTTCTTTAGCAAAACGTGGTCTCTCTGATTGTCTAAAAGATGAAAATGGAATTAGCAGACCTTTTGCTATGATTCAGATGGGTGGCGATAGTAATGGTAGCACATTACATGGTCACAATTATACATATGTTGGATCCACTTGGGGCTCCATTGTGCAAATTCTAATTGACAAAAAATGTATGAACCCTATTATATTTATTGATGAAGTAGATAAAATAAGTCGCACTGAACATGGAAAAGAGATAGTTGGAATATTGACACATTTATTAGACCCAACACAGAATGATTGCTTTCAAGACAAGTATTTTACTGGTATTGATTTAGATCTTTCAAAAGCATTATTTATTTTGTCATATAATGACGTCAATGCAATCGACAAAATTATGCTTGATAGAATTCATAGAATAAAATTTAATAGTCTTACATTGGAAGATAAATTGACTATTAGTAAGACCCATATTTTACCTGAGGTTTATAGGAAAATGGGATTAGAAGATATGATACAATTCAGTGACGAAGTTTTAAAATTTATTATTGATGAATATACACTTGAATCTGGTGTTAGAAAGTTGAAGGAAATATTATTTGAAATAGTTGGGGAGATAAATTTAGATTTATTAAAGAACCATGCATCAGAAACACCTGATTTTCCTATTCAAATCACAATTGATAAGATTAAAAATAAGTATTTTAAGGATAAACGAGAAATTACAACAAGAAAGGTTCCTATTGAAAGTATAGTTGGTTATGCTAATGGAATGTATGCAACTTCATTGGGTAATGGAGGAACTTTACCAATACACGCAAAATTCTTTCCTTCTGAGAAGTTTTTAGAATTGAAACTTACTGGACTTCAACAAGATGTTATGAAGGAAAGTATGCATATCTCTTTGACAATTGCTTGGAATTTAACACCCGAAGAGAGAAGAAAAGAGCTTCGTATTTTATATGATGGTAAAAATAACAAATATGGAATTAATATTCATCCAGGGGACGGATCCGTTCATAAAGATGGTCCGAGTGCAGGTATTACCATAACCAGTGTCATTTATAGTTTACTGAATAATATTCCTATCAAATCAAAAATAGGAATGACTGGGGAAATCCAAATGTCTGGGGAAGTTACTGCTATTGGAGGTTTAAACTTTAAAATATTAGGTTCTATTAAAGCAGGAGTTAAAGAATTTATTTACCCAAAAGAAAATAAAAAAGATTTTGATGATTTTTTTGAAAAATACAATAACGATCCCATATTACAAGGTATAATATTTCATGAGGTGAATCATATTAATGAAGTATTAGACTTGATTTTAGAAAAAGAATAATAAATAAGAAACAATTTATAATAATAAAAAATATATTATACATTATTATTATATGGAGAAAAACCCAATATTAGATCCCATTAATAAACCATTGAAATTTTTTCAACCATTTAATTTGCTAGTAACAATATCTTTCTTGTCACCTTTAATAGTTGTAATGCTTATTACAAGCTTATCATTTATATTTCAAAACTTTAAAGGTATAATTTATTTATGCTTTGCTATAGCAGTAAGTTTGGTTCGTGAAGGAATTTATATTGTAAATGGTGCGGAACCATTAGAGGATAAAGGAGAAATTTGTACATCTATACAATATAGTAAATATGGTAATCCATCATTTAGTTCATTTATTATTGCATTTACAATTGCTTATTTATCAGTGCCAATGTTTTTGAATGGAACTGCTAACATGTGGATATTTACTGCACTTCTTTGTTATTTATTTGTTGATATATATATTAAGTTTTATGAAAAATGTATTATTTATACAAGTGATCTATTTTTAAATATTTGTGCAGGTATTTTTTGTGGTTATTTATTTGTCTCATTAATGAGTTGGGGAGGATCTAGTAAATATTTATTCTTTAATGAGCAGTCAAGTAACAAAGAAGTATGTACACAACCTTCAACACAGACATTTAAATGCAAAGTTTATAAAGATGGCGAGCTTGTTGGTAACGTTTAGATAATTTATTTCTTATATTTTTTAGATTTCTTAGATTTTTTAATCACTTGTTCTTTTGGAACAATTGTTTCTATAATAGGTTCCTCTACAACTACTTCTTCTACAACTTCTTCTACAACTTCTTCTACAACTTCTTCTACAACTTCTTCTACAACTTCTTCTACAACTTCTTCTACAACTACTTCTTCTTCTACAACTTCTTCTACAACTTCTTCTTCTTCTACAACTTCTTCTACAACTACTTCTTCTTCTACAACTTCTATAATAGGTTCCTCTATAACTACTTCTTCTTCAATAACAACAACTTCTTCAATAACAACAACTTCTTCAATAACAACAACTTCTTCTATAACAACAACTTCTTCTACAAGAACTTCTTCTATAATAGGTTCCTCAACAACAACTTCTTCTATAATAGGTTCCTCTACAACAACTTCTTCAATAACAACTTGTTCGACAACTTCTTCTATAACAACAACTTCTTCTATAACAACAACTTCTTCAATAACAACTTGTACAACAACTTCTTCTATAACAACTTGTTCGACAACTTCTTCTATAATAGGTTCCTCTACAACAACTTCTTCTATAACAACAACTTCTTCAATAACAACTTGTACAACAACTTCTTCTATAACAACTTGTTCGACAACTTCTTCTATAATAGGTTCCTCTACAACAACTTGTACTACAACTTCTTCTATAATAGGTTCCTCTACAACAACTTGTACTACAACTTCTTCTATAACAACAACTTCTTCTATAACAACAACTTCTTCTATAACAACAACTTCTTCTATAACAACAACTTCTTCTATAATAGGTTCCTCTACAACAACTTGTTCAACAACTTCTTCTATAACAACAACTTCTTCTATAACAATAACTTCTTCTACTTCTATAATAGGCTCCTCTACAACAACTTCTGGTTCTATAATTGGCTCTCTCGGCATTTGTATTTGATGTGGAGGAATAAACACACCTAAATTAGCAACAATCCATCTCTTGAAATCAGTTTGCACTAAATCTCTTTGAAACGATTCAGTAATTAAATTCATATTTCCCTTAGTATTAAATTTTGAATTAAAGTTATTTAATACTGGAATAAGCGGATATTTTGCATAGACATTTATATTTGCATAATTAAATAAAGGCTTGCGGTTTTTAGCATTTACATAGTTGTGAAATAAATAAATCATATTTTTAAATTCTGTCTTGGTTTTTAAATCAGTAATTTTAATTTTTGATAAAAAAATACTTGCATCTGTTGCACAATAAGGACAAGGTAAGACTTTGCATATTCTTACAATTTGTGTAAATAATTGAGTTGCAATAATAGGGTAAGCATTTTCACTAACTCTTTCGGCTATCGTATGAAATAATGTCCATACTGCAGGACCCCAAACTTCTAGTGGCGGCATAATATAACAAATATATATATAAAAAATATAAAGATAAAATGTAAAATATAATATATATGAAAAATTATAATATAGAAGGAAATATAGATTTTTTTAGTGAATTATATAAGTCGCTAGATATCGAAGAAAATATAGAAAAAACATGTGAAGATGATAATTTATGTTTAATTACATCCACACCTTTAGACGAACATTTTGTTAAGTTGAAATGTGGTCACAAATTTAATTATACACCTTTATATTATGACATCAAAAATCATAAACAAAAATTTAATAATATGGAGGATAGTAATAGTCATTTAAAACATGATGAGATAAGGTGTCCTTATTGTAGAACCAAACAAAAAGAATTACTACCTTATTTTGAAGAGTTATGTTTACCAAAGGTTCATGGTGTTAATTTTAATGACCCTAATAGAAAAGTAGTCTATCCACATACAAATCATAATCACAAAAAATGTGAATTTTTAACACCGAATCCTAATTATGACCCCAGTGGAAATAATCCGATTGAAAAAGGCACGCAATATAGTGAGTTAAATTATAAATTTTTTACTTGTTTTAATGGTGGATACTATCAATTAAGCAACATTATTACAGATTATACTGGAGAAGATAAATGTTTTTGTTATTTTCATAAGAAAAAAACACTGAAAGATCATAATTTAATGTTAAAAACTCACGCAAAGGAAGAAGCTAAACAGGTAAAGTTAAAGGCAAAGGAAGACATCAAGAAGACAAATGAAGCGGTCAAATTGAAGGCAAAAGAAGAAAAAAATGCATCGAAAAAGAAACCCAATTCAGCTTCTGAAAATGTGATATTAGGACTAATAGTCATTGAAAAAACTCATGATGAATGCATTGAAATTTTAAAGTCAGGTCCAAATAAAGGTAAATCGTGTGGATGTAAAGTATATGATGCTGCTTATTGTAAACGCCATATTAAAAAACAAGAAATACCAGAACCAGAACCAGAACCAGAACCAGAACCAGAACCAGAACCAGAACCAGAACCAGAAATATAAAATATAAAATATAAAATATAAAATATAAAATATAAAATATAAAATATAAAATATAAAATATAAAATATGAATATAAATATAAATTATAGTAGATAAGTAATGGAGACAAAAGAACAATTAGTGAATAATATTAAAGAATGGATTAAAATAGATAACGAAATTGCTAAATTAAAGAATGAAATCAAAGAACATAATAATAAAAAAAAGAGTTTAACTGAGAATTTAGTATCTGTTATGAAGACAAATAAAATAGATTGTTTTGATATCAATGGAGGTGCATTAGTGTATAAAACAAATAAAGTAAAGAAGGCAATCAATGGAAAGACGTTATTAGCTGCATTACAAAATTATTATAAAACAGACACCAAAATGGCAGAAGAATTGGTGAAACATGTTATGGATAGTCGCGAAGAGCAAATCAAAGAAACAATTAGACACAAAATAGATAAATAAACCTTATAAAAAAAATAAGTTAAATAAATATTTATAATTATAATAATGGATAAAGAAGAAAACGAAGAAAACGAAGAAAACGAAGAAAAAGAAGAAAACGAAGAATATACCCCAAAAGAAGTAAAATATTATAATTATAAAGCAAAAGAGGATTGCTTATTATATTTTTCTGATGCAATAAGCTCATTTAATAATGTGAATATATTTGCATACAAAGTAAACAACTCTGCAAGTACACCCTTTTTAAATATTTTGTTACATAAACAAAAAGGAGTGAATACATTGATGCTTCCGCAAGTACCTATTTTTAAAAATATTGAGTCAGATGAATTAATTAATTATAGCAAAATTTGCTTATTTGGTTTATGTCTTCTGGATAATTTTGATAAGTTTGTTGAAACACTCATTTTTAATGGTTTTTACATTTTCGACAACAACTTATATTTATTTTTTGATATTACAAACTGCAATATAAAAGTAAATGATATTTATAGTAATACTCCAATATGGTTTGGTTTGATTGATGAAATTGTAAATCATAAACATATTTGTAACATTAAAATAGAGGAAAACGTTACAAAGTTATTTACATTAAATGATAAATTGTGTTTTTTAAATGATGAAAATGATGAAAGTTATGAAATTCCAGTACTCGGGTTTATTGGAACAAACAAAAATAAAGCCAGTTTTAAAAGTATATTTGGTGAACCAGCACAAAATAAAAATGCAATATTAGGCCCTTATTTTTATTTTACAAATTTTAGTAATGTATTTACAAATAAAGAACATGAATATATAGTTCGTTTTGCATTATTTATAGGAAAAATAAAATATATCGAAAATAAAGTCGATGACCCTATTGATGAGTCTGAAATTAAACAGCAACGTCTTCAAGATACCAGTTTTGACGAGAATATAGAACGTTTAACAATGCGAATAACAGACCATGACGGGAATTGGGCAAAAACATTTGATAGCGTTTATTTGGGATGCCTTGAGTTAGATAATGGAGAATATTTAAGAGATACTCCATTAATAGTTGTAAGAGATTATGAACAGCAAATACCATTAGGGTATCATTATATAAATAAAAATTACTAGATTGTGATTTATGCGATACTATAAATTTATTAAAGATAAACTAATTTAATAAATTTATTAATATAACTAATTAATAAATTTATATGGATGACAATTTTTTATGGATATTTTAGTATTTAATAATCTAAAATAATAATATAGAAATGGATCCAGTCACAAATTTAGGTTTAGTAATTTTATTTTTTTATTGTGTAACCAAATTATTAAGTTTTTATGGAGTAAGCGAAAGCACATATGGAGTTTATTTATTATTTTATATATTAATCGCATTATCTATTGTAATATTACCGCATGAAGAACCATCCTTTTAAACATTTTCATAATTTGTAGAATTATTTTTAATGTTTAATGTCCTTCCATTCTCCAATAATTTTTTAATTTTATTAATATCTATTTTATCCTTTAAATTGTCAATTATTTCAGATTCCATTGGATCTCTATTATTTAAACTTACAAAGGAATCTACAAAATCTTTTATTATTTTATTGTTTTTTTCATGAGCCCTTTTTATTTTATTATATTTAGATAGCTGATTCTTAATTGTTTCATTTGCGGCTTTTTCGCGATTTTCGTCATTAAACCAAGGGTTTCTATAATTAATTGTAGGTATTAATATATCACAAATTTCTGGTTTTACTATTTGCTCAAATCCATTACGTCCATTAAAATTATTTTTGAACTCGTTAATTATTTTTTCAGGAATATTTGGACTTGTTTCCATTAATCGGTCAAATTCTTCTTTACTCATTTTAACCATTTGTTTAACCTCAATTCTCTCTGAAGGGTGTTTTGCTAGTTCAATTTTAATATTTCGGTAAAATTTGTCCCATGCAATAGAACTAACGCGATGTGCTTCATTTAATTGTGTGATTTTCAAAAATTGCTGAATAGTTGTTACAATACCACCTAAAAGATTGAACCCTCCTACAACCATCATAAAGAATGGTTGGTATTGTTCTGGAACTCTTTGTTGTGCAAAGTTAGCAGTTCCTGTCAATGTAGATATAATAATTACAGGAATTGTATATATAGCATTTAAATATGAATAAAGTGCGTTTGATTTTGAGTGTAGCCAGCGATAACACATTGCTTTGTCAGCCCACTCTATTAATATTTCCTCGTGCTCTGGTGTCCACCCCATCTCATTATTTGCTTCAATAGACAGAGATTCACTTTGTTCACTGAGTGCATCGTCCATTTATATTATAATAAAATAATAAAATATAATATTGTATTTTATTATGGAATCAAAATTAGTAAAATTAAAAACAGATTTTAATAATATTATTACAGTTAGAACCACAGTCAAAAACATTTTTGATATTCTTCAAATAAGAATTGATAAATTAAAGGGTTTATACGCAGAGTTTATTAAAAGTAGCAAAAATCAAATGTTTGTTTTTGGGTTGGATTCTTTTAATTTTCAGAGCAAATTAATCGATATAGAGTATGATGATATGAAACGTTTATTCTTGGCAATAAATAACCGCATGTATTGTGAATATTTCAAATTATACAAGATCATCATCGAGTATATATCAAACAATATTAATGATAAGAAAACAACCGAAATTGTTAAACCAAACAACTATCCTATATATAAAGATTTGGAACCATTTAAAGAATATAAGTTTGAAATTATTTTAGATATTCATGAAAATATATTAAACTTATTAGGTGTTTTAATATCTACATTGAATAATAAGGAAAATGAGCTTTTACTACACAAAAATAAACAAAGTATAGGCTTAAATATTGATAACTTTATTACGACTTTCAATTATAATATTATTGTCATGCGAGAGAAAATTATCATGTTTATTACTTATATAGAATTTTTTCATAAATTACACACAAAGTATTTAAAAAGATTTGCGAATAAAATTCAGCTTATGTATTCACATATAAATAATGATATACAATTTGATGAAAATGTTGAAATTAGTAAAAAAAGTATGGATGATTCAGATTCGTCTAATTATGAAAATGAAAACAAAGTTAGAAGAAATATGAGAAAAGATAGCAAAGATACAAATGATAATAATAGCAACCTCTCCAACTCGAGTTTGACAAATCAATCGATAGTTATGGATCTTTTAGATATTGAGCCGGCTTCTAATGATGATATGAGTGATAAAAGTAGAACAGATAGTATTATTAGTAATATTAGTGGTAATATAACACCTAAATTTAATTTAAAAAATATTAAAAAAACAAAAAATAATCTTTTGGTTTTAAGTAATAATGCAACTGATGAACACAAGGATATTGAAGGTTCATTATCACATGACGACTTAAATGATATGTTTTCTACTATAAATATGTCATGTGATTATATCATAAACAATGAAAAAAATCATTTAGAAAATATTCATGAACAAATAGAAAATAATCATGAACAAATAGAAAATATTCATGAACAAATAGAAAATATTCATGAACAAATAGAAAATAATCATGAACAAATAGAAAATATTGTGGTGACTGAAATGTTTATTGATGAAAACATAACTACGTCAGATGAGGATCTTCCTGTTATTTTAGATGATATAATGCCACCAATGGAAATTGTTATTAAAGAGGAAAATAACGACGAACAATCTATATCAGATGCTAGTCAAATTACAATGGATGAGAATGACCAATCAAAGAAAAAACGTACATACAAATCAAGGAAGAAGAAGGGTGATCTTTAAATTGTTTTTTACAATATAAAAAAAATTGAGCTAAAGAATATACATTATATTATATTATAATAAAGACATTATGGAAAAGCGCTTAAACAAAAAAGCAGAAGTATATATTACATCATTCAAGGACAACATTCGAGATAAAGTTACACAAATGGGACTCACCAAGTGTGAACAAATGAACCATCTTCTTCAATTCATATATGATTATGATAGATTGTCATTTTCTAAAGAGGATTTTCAGAAGAGAAAGCGAGTTAAAAATTTTGTGCCTATGTTTGATAGATGTTGTGCTAAGCGAGCAAATGAAGAACGATGCACAAGACGAAAAAAAGATGGATGTGAATATTGCGGTACTCATTTGAAGGGAACTCCACATGGTATTGTGGAAGAGGATTCTGAACCCAAGAATACTTTGCAAAAAATCGAAGTATATGCGCAAGATATTCAGGGTATCATTTATTATATCGACAAGAACAATAATGTTTATCAAGCAGAGGACATTGTCAGTAATAAAGTGAACCCAAAGATTATTGCCAAGTATTTAAAAGACGGCGAAAATTATAGCATACCCGAGTTTAGCATTTAGTTATATAATTGTAAACTGATAATAAAGTTAAAAAAATATTTTTAAATATATAATATATAATATATTTAAATGGATAATATTAAACAAGTAGTTATATGGGGACATAAATTACATAGCCACACCCATAGTTATATACATAATGCTTTTTTCATTGCATTTAAACATTTAGGATATCAAACTATTTGGTTAGATAAAAATGATAATATTTCTAATATTGATTTTTCAAATACTTTATTTTTAACAGAAGGTTGTGTAGATATAAATATTCCAATTAGAAATGATTGTTATTATATATTACACAATTGTCAATGTGATAAATATAATATATTAGAAAAAAAAAGAGTTTTAATTATTCAAGTATTTACTACTGATGTATTTTTAGGGAGAACAATTGAAAAAATAGATGAGTTTATATATTACACACCAATAATAAATAATCAATATTCTCTACTATATATGCCATGGGCAACTGATTTGTTACCACAACAAATACAAAATAATATAGAAGAATATGACAGAATAATTAAACCAAAAAATTTGGTAAATTTTGTGGGTATGATGACAGATGAATGGGAAATTGTAAATACATTTTGCAAAAACACAAATATACAATTTAAAAATGTTGGAGGGTTTTCACAAAATGTTGAAATATCAGAAAATGAAAAATTAATACAAGAATCTTTAATTGCACCCTCAATTCAAAGTAAATGGCAATGTGAAAAAGGATATATACCATGTCGTATTTTCAAAAATATATCTTATGGTAAAATGGGAATTACTAATAATGAACATGTATCTAAATTATTTTTAAATAAAATTATATACGATAATAATATTTTTAATGCACTTACAAAAGGATTATTTTTCGAAAAAGGTGATTTTCAATTAAATAAAAGTATTGTTACTAATCAAATGCATTATGTTAAAGAAAAACATACGTATTTAAATAGAATAGATACAATTTTATCTTTATTAGCTAAACAAAACAATTAATTTATTTAATAAATTTAAAGACATACCATTATATATTTTATGTCTTTAACAAAAAAACAACTATTAACCACGTATATATTAGATAACAATTGCAATCCAAATTATTATTTACTTTGTTCAACATCTACATTTATTTTTCCTATGATATATGCATATCAAAAGGGAAAAAAAACATTGGCTCTATATACAGCATTAGCATTATTCGGATCACTTAATTATTGGAGAAAACCTTGCATAGGATATTGTAGAAATATTGACCTTGTAACATCAAAATTATCCTGTGCAATTTATTTTTATTATGGATACAAATACATTCCAATATTTTTACCAAACTTTATGGGATGGGTAAATTTATATTTAATGTATTATTTTTATAATCAATCATGTAGTAATTTTTATTTACAAAATAAACAATGGATATATTACCATGGATTGTTTCATTTATTTACAACAATTAGCAAAATGTATGTAATTTATTGGGTATAAAAAATATAAAATAAATATATTTTTTTATTATGGACGACGAAAGTAAGGAAATTTTAAAAAAGGTTGGATTCGAATTCAACGAATTATGTGATTTAAACGCACTAATTATACCTCGCGACCAATTATTGTCTGATGCAAAATACGATGAAATAAAAGTCTTGTTGCCCGAGTTGAAGAAAATTTATAGCTCTTCCCTGATGACAAGTCTCCAGAAAAACGCCGATAAAACACAAAAATGGCCTCTTTTGAACTTTGTCAGACAAATTTTAAATACTTATAGGTATAAAATGGAACCCATTCGGAAAGCAGACGGCTACACGCTGGATGGTGTCAAGAAATATAAACGCTATTTTCAAATTAAAAATAAACAAGAAACTACTGAAAAAAAGGATGCTTCAACTAAAACGATTACATATAATGATGTGGAAATAAACGAAATGTTACATAATGATAGTTGAATATAATTATATGAATCTATACTTAAAAATAATGGAATAGTATAATATATGAACCTTTACGGATTGTTCTTGTTTGTGAATTTTTTTTTAAATGCATCTAATTGTTACAGCAAAATGCATAATAGATCTAGGATGCAACTTTTTATGAAAAAAACAAAAAGTTCTCATACTACTTTATATAGTCCAAAGAGCGAACATCAAGCAGAATATGTCAAATATTTAAACAATGATGACACCAAAATTATTATTTCGATTGGACCTGCAGGCTGTGGCAAAACTCTATTTGCTTGCCAAAAAGCCATTGCACTTATGAAGTTAGATGATATAAACAAAATTATTATTACTAGACCAGTCGTGAGTGTGGATGAAGAAATCGGCTTTCTACCAGGCAATCTTGTCAAAAAAATGGACCCATGGACCCGACCATTATTCGACTTATTCTTGGAACATTATAGCAAAACCGAGCTAGACTTTATGCTCATGAATGGCAAGGTCGAAATTTGCCCTCTGGCCTTTATGAGAGGCCGCACCTTTAAGCATTCGTTTATTATCGCCGATGAGATGCAAAACAGCACGCCAAATCAAATGAAAATGTTGGCGACTCGATTAGGCGATAAGTCTCGCATGGTGATTACCGGCGATTTACAGCAAAGCGACATTGCTAAAGAAAATGGATTACATGAGTTTGTTAATAAAATACAGAAATTCAATGAAACTTCTGATATCATCAAGCTAGTTAAGTTAGATTCTGGCGACATAGAGAGAAGCGATGTCGTAAGAAAAGTATTGGAGATATATGAGTATGACCCGAGAAAAAACACGGCACAAATTAGCCAACAAAATGTAGAAACCAAAAATGACACTATCATTCAAACAAATAATACAAATGGTTATAGAATTTATAATACAAATCATGAGAATGATGCCGCCTTAATACCCATCCAACATGTAACCAAATATCATGATATATTTGCAGATAGGAGAGATTTCTAATTGGCGTTAGGAAATAGTAACTTATCAATTGTGGTTCTTACACAAAATAACCTGTGTAATATTATTCCTAAAATGAATAATATTGCTGCTACCATTAAAAATGATTTTTCAGTAAAATATGAAATGAATAATGCACCTATTAGAGTCATTATCACATCTACTATGGATACACCAATGAAACGATAAGAATGAACACCTTTTTCTGGTTCACCTAATACATCTTTGTATTTACATAATCCGCTCATATATTATCGGTCATATATTATCTCTATTTTCTCGTTTAAAAAGACCATTTCTAACTATCTTCTTTTTGTAATGTTTTCCTTCTTCTCCACACATATCATCAAAGTCTCTTGCTGTAGAACAATAATGGTTTTCAAATTTATTAATACCATTTACTAAAAAATTAATTTTACCTTCTTTTTTTGGAAATAGAGAACATTTACTAAATATACCACCAGGAACACTAACTTCATCTGGTATAAAATATTTACAATTAATACATAATTTGGGTTTAATTTGCGTTATAGAAATAATTGGTAAAATAATAGAGAAAATAATTAAAATAATACACTTCATTATTCAGATAATATAATTATGTTTAAATTGTTTATTTATAAGATAAATGGCGTTTGAAATGTTAAAAGGTGGAAAAAATTGAAAACTATTTTTAAATAATAATAAATTGTATAAATTATTATTTAACGAAGAATGAAACTTGAACAATTAATCGAAATCTTTTATGCTAATAAACTCACCAGAAATATTTTATATCACAATACATCTAAGACAGAATGGATGGCCTTTTATGAATGGGTACATGACAATTTTGATGAGCTTAATCTTATTAAAATGCTTCCCAATCAAATTCAAGTATTACGTATGATGTTTGTTGGGTTATGCGGTTGTTGTAGTAAATTAATAGCTATTCACGATATAGTAGATACAACAAACGCACATTGGTCCGGTCCACATTACTGGAAGGATTGGGATTTATATGATACAAATAGTAAAAAGTCTTTATTAAATTATGATGTATCAGGAGTTGTAGGCACTTGTAGACCTTGTATAAAGGAAAATAAAAGAAAAATGAAAATGAAAGAATTAAAAAAGAATATGAAAAAATCCAAATGTAAACAAGATGATTATTGTTGTCCTATTTGTATGGATGATATTGAAAAAGAAACGCATCAAATTAGATTGAAATGCAAACATGCTTTTCATCCAACATGTATTTCAGAATGGACGACTAGTAAATTAACATGCCCTTGTTGTCGTTCAGATATTATCCACATTTAGAAAAAATGTTACAAAACACACTTTTCACTACGTAGTGAAAAGATGGATTTATCCAAACATATGCCTCATCTCCGAATAAGTCATATGTCTTCCAGTTGCGGCTTCAAATTTCTTTGCACCTTCCTCCATAATATTTTTCAACAAATCTAATTGTTTATTAGGATCGCTTACTTGTGGCTCTACCACTAAAGTATTATCAACTGCAACAACCTTCAGTAAACCCGTTTCATATCCTTTAATGACCTTGGCCTCTGCCTCTACTTCTATTTGTCTCATAGTCTCTTCCAATGTTTTTGTACTCATATACTTGTATAACAAAAAAATGTTTTTAATATATTTTTTAATTTATACATAACTATCTTATCTAACTATCTTATCTAACTATCTTATCTACTTAACTACTAATTAATGACCTCTCATTGCATTTAGTCTAAAGGTGCCAGAAGATCTGATAGAAACTTTTCTTGAAGTCTTCTGTTGACATGTATCTGAGATCCATTCGGTTCACATAACCTTTATTGAAGACTTGCAATTTATGGCATTCCTCCGACATTAGGGAGTAGTGATGGTTCGTATCGCGCTTGATCTTGCCGTCGTCTAGATATTCTTCTCTCGTGAATTTTGGAAGCGTCCCGCTTAATAGCCTATCCTGAAACTCTTTTGAATTCATGTGTTTAATCCAATTTAGCGCTGCTTTTCTCTCGTCGCCTAATTCAGAACAAACAATATATTTAGCTTGATGAATACTTACATTGTCTTCTTTTGCTCTAGCAGCAATGCGACCTGGACGCTGCATTTTCTCCAGCCAGGCTTCCTGTTCTTTTATTCGTTCTTCTAATTCTGGGGTCATTACCACAATAGAAATGCCTTCATCTATTTCAAATTTTTCTCTGTGACTATTTGCAGCCTGTATGTTTCTGAAATAGATGGGAAAATCTTCTATTCCCATATCAAGTTTGTATGCAAATCCATATGCTTGATAGTTCATTTAAATGTTAGTGTTGTTTGGTATGGTACATTTAAAATAAAATTAAAAAAGTTTTTCAATTTTATTTTACTTTTTGAAAATATAATGAAATATTATTTACACTAAAAATTTATAATACCTGTATTTATATAAAATTATATGTGAATCACGGGCAAATGTTGCTTTTAATTATCTTCAAAAACATGATCAACACTTTTATTACAAAGATAAGAATGCATGCAATTTTTATTTTTTTTATATTGATGTTGTGAATAATACCGATATATATCCATATTCCAATGTATTTTACCACTATATATGGCTGTATGAATATCATACCTATATAGAGTACCCTGCTTTATTTTTGTAAAACATACATTGAATGTATTATTAGATGGATGTACTAAACCTTTTTTCAAATTAATAATTGGCCGGCGCTTCACCGCATCATATTTGTCGTCTAATTGTAAACGGCAAATATATTTTCCATTACGCCAATTATGATATCCTTGATATTCAAGGATCAAATCGACAATCTCTGTTGGTAATCTATTCATAAGTTGTTCCATTTTATACACATTATAATCATTTTTCAAAGTGAATCAATTTTATTATTCCCATTATTCACATGAAAATATAAGGAAAAATTAATTAAACTAAAAATTTATAATACCTGTATACCTGTTCCTTAGTCAATTCCTCGATTAAACGTCGTAATTGCAGGTGGCTACCATTTCATATATTATTCCATTAACTTGCAGCGCATCATGCGTTCTGAAATCAGTGACAATGTATTTCTTTCCATTCGTAAGAAGGAAGCCGTCGATGAGAACACGCTTATCGTCCTCTTCCCTGTAGGTTAAGATTATTGCAAGTTTTTTGGAATAGTTTACCTTGCGAAGAAGTGTGAATTTATTTCCTAGGTTAACGCTTTCACACCAGAAATTAACTGCCACAAGCTCATCAAGATCCCGTAATCCTGGGCCGCTAGGATTATTATTTTTGAATAAAATGTCGTTGTCATTATCATCCCATATTTTTTCCTTTTGTAAAGGAGTATTGGGTGGAAATACCCAGCAGCAGATTGTCTCTTCATTTTGCATTGTCTCTTGATTGTTGTTCATTGTCTCTATAAATTGTACATGTAATATATATTACAAAAAGCATTTCAATTTTTTTTAAATTAAAAAATTATATTAAATTAAAAGTAACTACTACCTACTACCTAACTACTATCTTCCCCAGGATTTATTTACTCAAATACATATTTGCAAATGACTTTCCATTTGTTTTGTCTTTTGCATACCTTGTATTCTTTCACATCAAATTTTAATGGATTCTTATTATCATATACATTCTCTCTAATAAATCCATCCAATAGAAGTCGTTTTTCGCCAATTGTCTGATACTTGAGAATGATTGCAATCGTTTTATCATGTGATACCTTACGAACTTGAAAGCAATTGTCTTGTAATTCAAAACGAGTAGATGAGAAGTCAATTGGTTCATTTGGAGATTTTTCTGGCGAAGTCTTGTTTATAAAGAAGATTTCATGATCATTGTTGTCATATAATTCTTCTGCCGTTAATGGTAGAGATTCCACATTTATAAAACCACAGCAAATAGTTTCAGTTTCATCGTTGTAACTCATTGTCTTTGTTAATTATACATTTTATTTTAATAGAAAAAAGAATTTCAATTTTATTTAAAAAATTATATTATTTAACTACTTCTAACTATTTCTAACTACTTATTAAACACATATTGGCGTCTTTGCTTCGCATCGTAGTCTACCATTACATCTTTTCAATCGCTCATCCATATCTCTCAGCATCTCTTGAACATAATCTTTACACGTTAAACAACTACAACACCATGGATCACCGAACGACTTGCAATTAACCCGCAAATCGAAATCTTCTTCCTCTACAGGAATTGGCGAGATTTGAGAAACGAATGGTTCTTGTACAACAAGTGGTTCTTGAACAACAACTGGTTCTTGAACAACAAGTGGTTCTTGAACAACAACTGGTTCTTGAACAACAAGTGGTTCTTCAGGAACGTAGTTGGTGATAATGATGCGAAGTTTGCCCCATATGTCACCTGAAATACTTTGAAGATTCACATGACTATCCTCATATTCGTCGTGGTCCATAAGTGTCCATGCTACAAGTTGTTCGTAAGTTATACCTTGTTCTCTGAAAGCCCTCAACATAAATTCATGAGGCGGTGGCACAGGAAGAGGAGCAGCATTTTGAATATCAGCAGTATACTGATGTTCTGCAACTACATCAGCCTGGTCGTGATCACTGCCCTCTAGCAAATCGGTAAGGAGTCGTAGACCTCGTAGCGCATCATCAGAGAAAGGTTCTTCAACATCCTCATCTAACAAGGTATCATCATCGCCATCATCGGGATCAGCGATATAAAGAGGTGGCATAGATCCATTGCCATCCTCGTTATCAATAGCTTCGGTCGCCATAACAGCACGACAACAAGGGCAGTCAAATCCATTGCGACTAACGTTGGTCATTAGGCAGCTAGCGTGGAATTTATGTCCACATTCAGTAGTAATATTATTTTTATCTCCAATGCAATCATAGCAAATTGGGCATTCAGGTTGTTCAATAGCGTTCATCTTTTAAAAGTTAATGGTAGTATCAATTGGTACATTCAATATTTTAAATAAAAAATAAATCAATTTTATTTTCTACCTTTCAAAAGGTGGAGCCAAACCTTTACCATTTTTCTAGACCTTTTCCTTACGTAGAAAATCGAGAGAATCTAGAACCAAACTTTTTAACTAAAAAATTATAATATTTCCATCTTTTACCCCCTTTTGAAAGGTGGAAATAAAATTGATTTATTTTTTTATATTTTGTTATTAGTATCATAATATAATGCAAAGAGTTTTTCAAAACCCAGAGGGAACAGCGTTTTTAGCAAAGGGACAATTTACAGATGAGGAATTATTAAAAAAATGTATTTCAGACATTCGACTAGAATTACAAGAAAGGCCAAGAATAATAATTTTTGGAAAGGAATGTTTTCAAAAAAGAAATGTCGGTTTCTTTTCAGACAAATCCGTTGGATATACATATTCAAGAAAAATGATGGAGTCAAAACCGCTAACGAAAGCTATGAGCGAATTACTAGACATAGTAAATAAGGATATGTGTGCGGATTTCAACGGAATTTTAGTGAATGAATATATGGACGGGAATGATTATATCAGCGCACATAGTGACGATGAAACATGTCTAGATTCAGTTGGGGTAGTTTCAATTTCATATGGTGCCGAAAGAATATTCCGAATTCGTAATAAAAAAACAAATGAAATTATGTACAATGAAATAACTACACATTGTAGCATATTACATATGGGGGGTGATTTTCAAAAATTATACGCCCACGAAATACCAGTACAGACAAAAATCAAGGAACACCGAATTTCATTCACATTTCGAAAACATAATATATAATTCGGTGTTTAGTATAGCCAAGTTAGTTAGTGTAGTTAGTATAAGTTAGTTAGTATATATAATCATTTTTTACACCTTTCACTACGTAGTAAAAGTATCGAAAAAAAAATTGAAATGCTTTTTATTACATTTATTATATGTACCAATTCAACAACATCATTACAATATGCAAACAAGAAGTGTAACAAGGAATAATACCGCTAACAATAATCTTGGGAGTTTTACTTCCTTTATTGTTGAAAACTCTAATAATTTAAAAGGAATAGTAGACAAAATAGATAAAGTAAAATTAATAAAAAAAGTCTACACTGAAACAGATCGTCAATTGTGTGACATACTACCAGTCATGAAAAAACAAAATCCAGGAGCTACAAAAAGATTTCTAGAAATACTCGAGGATAGATTAACATGTAATTTACTCGAGATCTCTACTCTTTTATTAGATACAAAATACAGAGCAAATAGGCAACTTTTACTTGAGACGGGTCGGCTATCTATAAGTATTGGGGAAAAAATAGAACAACTCAAGTAGATAGATAGTTAGTTAGTTAGGTAGCTAGTATATCTACTAAGTATTATATAATCATTTTTTCTCTCAAAAAAAAGAAAAAATAAAAAAAAGTAGGGGTGGCATAGGTGAAGACCTTGGTTCCCTAGAAAAAATTATAAATTTTTAGTTGTAAAGTGTGTCTTAATGTTTTGAAAGAGAAAATATAAAAAATGTAAATAGGAGGGGTCGTAGGGGAACCCTAGGTTCCCTACAAAATAAAATGTAAAATGTATTCCCTTCAAAAAAAAAATTGAAAAAGAAAAGTGAAAACAAGTGAGATGTACCAAACAAGTAAAATGAACGTATCAATAACGATGAACAACATGATGTCAGGAATGATGAGAAGCGTAGCGAACCAAGTGATAGAAGGTTGTGCGTTGAAGTATGGTTTTGATGCAGATGAAGCGAAGTTGTCGCTGAACCTGTCAGTAAAAGATGCAGTAAAAAAAATGTCAACCGAAAAGGCAGTGAATGTGAAAGCCTCTTTCCCTCTGCCTTTTAACGGAGAACACTCAGATGAGAACTGCCAAGCGCTTCGCCAAAACAACGGGCTATACACGCAATGCCAAGGAAAAAAAAAAGAAGGTGCGTACTGCAAATCTTGCAGCCAACTAGCCTCAAAGAGCGAGTCTGGTGTTCCTGAATACGGAACAATCACAGATCGTCTAGCAAGCGAGCCAATGGACTATACGGATCCAAAGGGCCGCAAGCCGACATCGTATACAAAGGTAATGAAAAAATATAAATTGACAGAAGAACAGGTGCTGGAAGAAGCGGCGAAATTAGGTATAACAATAAACCAAGTACACTTTGTAGTGCCGGAGGAAACGAAACGTGGTCGCCCCAGCAAGGAGCCAAAGGAAGCGAAAGAACCAAAAGGAAGCAAAGGCCGTCCTAAAAAGTCAACAAAAGTGGTGACCCTCGCAGAAGATGAGGATGACCTATTTGCGAGCTTAGTAGCGTCAGCTGCTTCCAGTGAAGAAGTCGAAGAGGAAGTCCAAGAGGAAGACCAAGAGGAAGAAAAGGCAGCCAAAGAGGAAGAGAAGGCAGCCAAAGCATTAAAGGTCGCAGAAGAAAAGGCCGCCAAGACACAGAAACTCGCCGAAGAAAAGGCCGCCAAGGCACAGAAACTCGCCGAAGAAAAGGAAGCCAAAGCACAGAAACTCGCCGAAGAAAAGGAAGCCAAGGCACAGAAACTCGCCGAAGAGAAGGAAGCCAAAGCATTAAAGGCGACAGAAGAAAAGGAAGCCAAGACACAGAAACTGGCCGAAGAGAAAGCCGCCAAAGCATTAAAGGTCACAGAAGAGAAGGCCGCCAAAGCCAAAAAGGTCGCCAAGAAGGTCCCAAAAGAGGAAGAAAAGGAAGAAGAAGAGACCTACAAGAAATGCGGTGAAGGCAAATACATCCGCTCGCAGCAGACAGGTATAGTGTACGATTATGCAGTCTACACGGAGACTGGAGAACTGGTGCCTGCAGGCAAATGGAACGCGGAAAAAAAAGAAATTGTCTTTGAAAATGCCGACGATTCAGACTCGGAGCTTGTTTCAGAAGAGCCAAGTAGTTAGGTAGTTAGTTAGGTAGTTAGGTAGTTAAACACGAGTCAAGTGGTTAAACACTTGAATTAATAAACAAATTTTTTCTCTCTGTATAAGCTGTTGCCTGCTGCTGCTGTTAGACCCCTAGAAGAAGAATGTTGCCTGAACGACATTTATAGTCCCGCCCAGAAAACCCATTGCAACTTCAATATCAAAGTATCTCTCTATACTAGGCAATAGAGTTGATAATTTTTTAACAATATAAGAGAGAGTAATGATTTAATGTGTATTTTCAATAATATACATTAAAAGAATTTCAAATTACCTTCTAGATTTCCTTCTATTTCTTCTAGATTTCCTTCTATTTCTTCTAGATTTCCTTCTATTTCTTCTAGATTTCCTTCTAGATTTGCCACCATCCTGATCTTCTTCTTGTGGTGTAGTGATGTATCCATACATGGTAGGAGCCATACTTTTATTTTCATTTATAAGTCCTTTCAAAGCCATTAATTCATTTTCTTTCTTATCAAATATACTATATAAAAAGTCGTTAAACTTCTCTGGATTTACTTCAGGACAACCGCCGTAGCCTCTATATCTAGCTTCCAACTTACCCAATGCAAGTAAAAGATCTCGATCTTTTGTTTTTCTTTGTAATGCATTTATTTCATTCACAAGTTCAGCGCAAACCATTTATATAATATATCAAGATTATATTCTAAATAATAGCTACATCTTTTCCTACATCTCCAACCTTTTCCAAGTCGCTGAGTTGCAATTGGAGAGAATCAACAAAGTCGGTAATATTCATAGCATTTTTACAAGTTTCATTCAAAAAGAACTGCAAATTAAATGATTTATTATGTGTGCCATTTTCCAAGACCTTCATCATACCGAAAATTATTTTTTTGGTAACCAGAGCATAAAAATGAATTATGGTCACAACGGCCGCCTTTTTGAGCAAAGTATTTTGGGTTTCCGATTTTTGGACATTTATTTTTGTCCCAAAGAAAAAAAGAGAGAAACATATAATAAATAGTAAAAACTACTTAAAGGCAAAAAAGCCGGCATTTTTAGCCAGCCAATTTGTTTTCCTAGTTATATCTAGCTAACTATTTAATGAATACATTAGCTACTAATCGCTTGTGTTCCTGGGTCGAATGCATATATTTTTCTATATTTATAGTATCGCATTCCTGGTCCTCACTTGGCTCGAAAGCACACATCTCAAATCTCTCTACATACACTACCTTTGTTTGCCCAATGCGGTGACACCTGGCGATCGCTTGATCCTCAACTGCAGGATTCCAGTGCGGACTAATGAAGTAAATCTCGCTATAATGCTCCTGCAAATTAAGACCCTCGCAGCCAGTCTGGATTTGCAGGATCAATGCCTCATGACCCTCTTCAAGAACTTCTCTCCGGTTAGAAGTGCGGCCATCAAAAGTCGCCACACTGGTCATGCCACAAGCCCTTAATCTAGTGGCAATTTCGTCGATTTCTTCGCGGAAGTGGCAGAAGATGAGCTTGCCAGATCCGTTGCCCTTTCTCTCTACTATTTTATCAACGGCATTATCCAGCTTACTGCTGCAACCAAAGGCCTCATTATACTCAAGTCTGTTACTAAGAAGACGCGGCAATATACATGCCTGCCTAGCCTTCAAGATAGCCGACAAAACGCCGTTATA
>Ga0209768_10000312_pt1 | contig 33416 bp, 35 predicted proteins | sample LauGreSBDMM110SD_3_FD_187564 | JGI IMG/M metagenome (GOLD analysis project Ga0209768, IMG submission 187564) | Freshwater lake microbial communities from Lake Michigan, USA - Sp13.BD.MM110.SD (SPAdes) (version 2) | ecosystem: Environmental > Aquatic > Freshwater > Lake | place: Lake Michigan... | reverse complement strand
GATAAGTCCAGTTGCAATACCAGGACCGATTGCTGCGAGGCCAAAACCAACAAGGTTGAGTGTGCCTTCCATTTATTTCTCCTTATTTCCTATTAGTGCTCGTCGGCAAGGGCGCCGGCGATGTATAAAGCTGCAAGCAGAGTAAAAATATACGCCTGCAAGCATTGGACCATGAATTCAAAGAAGGTCAACACAATGCCAATACTGAAGGCAAATGGGCTGATCAACTTCAAACCAATTACACCTTGGAATAGATGTTCTCCACCCAAGATAAAGACGAGCAACAACAAGTGGCCCGCAAACATATTTGCAAAAAGACGAAGTGAGAGTGTCAGGGGACGCACAACAAAAAATGTAAGGATTTCAAGTGGTGTAATCAAAATGTATGCAGCTTTTGGAACGCCAGGCATAAATAAGATTTCTTTAAAGTACTTAAATGCACCTTGCTTTCGAATCCCAACGTAGTGGAAAACCAAATATGCAGATAGCGCTAAGACATATGGGAATGAAACTCGCGACATGGGTGGGAATTGCAACAATGGAATAATTCCGAACCAATTGTTGACCAAAATAAATGTAAACAATGTAAATAGGTATGGCACAAAACGCATGAACTCGTGGCCGATGACCTCTTTTGCCAAGTTTTCACGCACAAATGAATAAACAGATTCACCTGCAAATTGGAACTTGCTTGGAACGATCGCTGCTTTGCGTGAAGAGAGAATAAAGAATGTTGAAATCAAAATTACTGAAAGAAAAACCAAAAGAATTGGCTTAGTTGTGTAGACGTTGTCGCCAAAAATTGGAGGAAGATCAAAGTCTTTGGTGCTAGGTGGGACGAATCCTTCACCTTCAGCAGAACGCACTAGTACGCGCACGCAAACTCCTCAAAAGTTGATCTAACAGGAAGACGGGGCAACCTTATGGGAGAGGGGTTATTTATGAGAAATCGGCACGGGGGTGCAAACCTGTGAGGTTTAGCGCCCTAACCAGTTATTCGCGGCCGAAGCGGAGCCAGACCAGGTAGATGGAACAGCTGATTCCCACGAGCATGCCGATCAGAGTGAAAATACCCCTGTCTAGCCACTTGTCCAGCCCGTAGCCGACACCGCCCCAGAAGACCAGGCCAGATAACAGGTATCCAAAGATGGACCACATTGCATTCTCATCGCGATTTGCCATGGTGACTCCTTCTAATCGTTTGTGGACTTGTCTGGTGCAGGTAAGGGTAAATGTAGACGCAATTTCATGTAACTAGCAATTTCGCCCCATAGCCAGGCGATAGTCAGAGCAACTGCTGTGATTCCAAAGGCTGTCCTACTAATTGTTGCCCGATCTGTGTACTTAGAAATGGCCCACAACAAAGCACCTAAAGCAAAGAGTTTTGCAAAATATGAAAAAAGCGCCATCGCCATCGTTGAAACTGGATCCAAATTTCGAGTCATACGAGAGACGGCAATGTGAATAACGAAAAAAATAATAACCACAAATTGTGCAAGCAGCGCGCCCCAAAATCCGCTTTTTCCCTGAACCACGGCAGATGTTGCTATCGCAACAAGACTAACTATAAGTGTTGGTACAAATGCACCGCGCAATAGCTTTGACTCATTACTTGGCTCGTTCAAGCCGCAACCTTGTTTTCATGTTTCATAACAATTGCACTTGATAGAGATAAAACTAATGCAGTTAAAGCAGCTACCCACCAAGGCGCAAATGCTAAGACGGTTACTGGAAATGCAATCGTTGCTGTCCATAGATATAAGATCAAAGCGGTTTTATTCGTTGAATTACCAGCACTGAGAAGTCGATGATGTAGATGCTCATTATCTGGAGCAAAGGGTGATCTACCTGCTTTAACTCGACGAGCAACTGCAAGAAGTAGATCAAGAAATGGAATAGCAAGTACTGCAAATGGGAGTAGTAATGGTAAAAGAGTTGGACCAAGTGATTCGGCTGAAATCGCATTGGGATCTACTTGACCAGTTAATGTGATTGCTGCGGCAGAGAGTAAAAGTCCCAAAAACATTGAACCGCTATCTCCCATAAAGATTTTGGCTGGATGTAAATTATGGGGCAAAAAGCCTATGCAAATTCCCACAAGCACTGCAGTAGTTAGGGATGGAACACCTGCGCGACTAAACCCGTAATCAACAGCCAAAAGATATGCAAATGCAAAAAAGGCAATTCCAGAGATCGCAACAATCCCTGCTGCCAAACCATCCATTCCATCAATAAAGTTAACAGCGTTGATTACTACTAAGACAATTAAAACAGTCAAGAGTTGACCGATGCTTGGAGGAAGTGAGACAACGCCATTAATTGGAAGCCATAGAATCTGAATTCCATAGACCAGTAAAATGCCCGCAACGAAAACTTGACCAGCTAGCTTTGTCAGGGCATCAAGTTGGAAACGGTCATCGGCCATTCCAAGAAGCACTATTGCAGTTGAGGCAAGAAATATTCCCCAAGCTTCCTGGCCAAATGATTTACCAACCAATGGAAGATGGTTAACGATTAAAAATGTTATGGCCATTGCAGCCCACATCGCTACCCCACCCCAACGGGCTGTTGGGACACTATGGATGTCGCGATCACGAATAGATGCAATAGCTCCAAAGCGAATAGCTTGTTTTCTAACAAAAGGTGTAATCAAGTAACAGAGCGCAGCTGAAATCAGAAGCGTAATCAAGTACTCGCGCATTAAATTATTTTACGCCTGGTAGATAGGAAAGCGAGCAGTAAGAGCGTGGACTTCAGATTTAATCGCAGCATGCGTTTTCGGATCATCAGTCTTTATTGCGCGTGAAATGAGTGAGGCGATTTGTTTCATCTCGGCAACTCCCATTCCTTGGGTAGTAGTCGCAGGTGAACCGACACGAATACCACTTGTGATGCCTGGTTTTTCTGGATCATATGGAATTGAGTTCTTATTCATAACTATTCCAGCTGCTCCACAACGTTCATCGGCAACTTTGCCATTAACTCCGGTGCTTCGAATATCCATGAGGGCTAAGTGAGTTTGCGTTCCACCAGATACAGCACGCATACCTTCATCTTCAAGGGCTGCAGCTAAGGCTTTAGCATTGATGATTACATCTTTTGCATACTTTTGATAGGCCGGGGTTGCGCACTCGGCCAATGCAACTGCTTTGCCAGCAACAGCAGACATGATTGGTCCACCCTGCATACCTGGGAACACCGCTTTATCAATTGCTGCTGCATGATTTTCTTTTGCCAAAATCATTCCACCACGAGGGCCACGTAAAACTTTGTGAGTTGTAAAAGTTACAACATCTGCATATGGAACAGGCGATGGAATCGCTTTTCCAGCAACAAGGCCAATAAAGTGAGCCGCATCTACCCACATAATTGCGCCGACTTCATCACAGATTTCACGGACTTTTGCGAAATCAACAAGTGATGGATAAGCAGTTGCACCTGAACAGATCATTTTTGGCTGTGTTTTTATAGCTTGATCTCGAAGTTCGTCATAATCAATTAATTCATTATCTTTTCGAACACCATATGACTCAACATTAAACCACTTGCCAGAAAAGTTAACTGGTGAACCGTGAGTTAGGTGTCCACCATGTGCAAGTGACATTGCTAGCACAGTGTCTCCTGGTTTTGTGAATGCTTGATACACGGCAATGTTTGCTGTTGCACCAGAGTGGGGCTGCACATTTGCATGTTCGGCGCTAAACAATGTTTTTGCACGATCAATTGCAAGGTATTCGGCCTTATCTACTTCTTCGCAGCCACCGTAGTAGCGCTTACCTGGATAACCTTCGGCGTATTTATTAGACAAAGTTGATCCCATTGTGGCTAACACTGCACGGGAGGTGAAATTCTCTGATGCGATCAATTGAAGATTTGTTTGTTGACGCTTAAGTTCAGAGAGCAGGACGGCAGCGATTTCAGGATCCTGTGATGTTAAAAGATTAAAATCAGGGCCGTAGAAGGTTTCAGACATAGCCAAACCTTACAACGCTGAGCCCAACCACGCCTGTTGCCACCAGATTTACCCTAAATTTGGAACAATCTTTTTGATTTCGGCTCGCGAGATTGCTCCTTCACGAAGCAATCGAACACCAGATTCATCTGCCTCCACAATCGTGGACTGTGCAGATTTGCGTAGCTTTCCATTATTGAACTTAATTGCTAAGTCAGTATCCATTACTAGTACTTCATCCAAAGACAACGGTGATGGCAATCCTTTTCTTGCTGCACTAGCAATTGCAAGTGGACCAGTGTGGGCGGTTAAGGCTTTAGCAAAGGCTGCACGAGGAACACGCACACTGACACGGTCAAGTTGATTTGCATCTCCTAGATCCCAACTTAAGCCTTCGTAGGGGCGAAGATTAAGTGAGAGCATTCCCGGCCAAAACTTTTTCATTAAAGCTTTTATCTCTGGTGTCACTTCGCGAATAATGCCATCAGTTGTTTTGGCAGAGCCCACAATTACTTGGGCCGCTGTAAAGATTGAGTCCCCTCGGAGCACATGCATTGCACGAACTGTGTCGGCTCGAAATGCATCGCATGCAAAGGCGTAGCTATTTTCCATTGGAATGGCGATGATGTAACCATCTGCAATTGCTTTGGCAGCTTTGCTGACATGACGCGAAAGTTCGCCCTTTTTCAAATCAACTGTTTTTGCCATGGCTACCTCCTAACCGCGCTCGACCAACGTGGTCGGCCCACTAGGTCATCATGGCTGGCAACTTCAAAAAAATCCACATCCAATAGTTTGGCGATTTCATCGCCCTGTTCTTCTCCATGTTCAATTACTAAAACACCTTGAGGTTTTAAAAGCCGGGCTGCTGCATTGATAAAGATTTGTGGGATCTCTAATCCTGTTGGTCCGCCAAATAATGCTATATGTGGCTCGAATGCTTCAACATCTCGTGGGAGTTTTTGTGCCTGTGGAATATATGGCGGATTAGCTATAACAACATCGCATTTAATTCCAGGTAAAACATCAAATACATCGCCCTCAACAACGCGGACGTTTTCGGCAATATGCGAAACATTCTTCTTGAGCCAAACTAATGCCTCTGGACTTTTCTCCACTGCGATAACCCGTGAAGTAGGTGCCTCAGTTGCAATAGATAGAGATAAGGCTCCGGAGCCGGCGCCTAAATCAATAACGCTAACTGGCTGGGGTAGGTTTTTAATATGTTGTAAAACCGCATCAATTAATAGCTCTGACTCTGGGCGAGGGACTAGAACACCTGGACCGACTTGAATTTCTAAATGTCTAAAGGCTGCCATGCCAGTTAAATACTGCAAGGGCTCAAAGTTTAAACGACGATCTAATAGATTAAAAAACTGCTCTTCAACCGTATTCTGATCTGAGAATCCAAGTAATGTTGCTTCTACGGTTACAGGATTGTGAAGATCCATTCGAGTTAGACCCAAGACATGAGCCAGTAAATACTCTGCATCTACCTCGGAAATATTGGACTCACTTAACTGCGACTTTGCAGCTCGCAATATTGCCTTTATCTCCATTGTTAGTTTGCGTTTGCTAAGCGCGCAGCCTTATCTGCATCTAGCAACGTTTGAATCATCTCATCTAAATCGCCATTTAGAACTGCATCAAGGTTATTTGACTTGTAGTTAACGCGGTGATCGCTAATTCGGTTTTCAGGGTAGTTATAGGTACGAATTCGCTCTGATCGATCCACTGTACGCACTTGGCTTTTTCGTTCCGCAGATGCAACTGCATCGGCTTTTTCTTGAGCATCGGCTAGTAATCTGGCGCGGAGAATTCGAAGTGCTGACTCTTTGTTTTGTAGTTGGCTTTTCTCGTTTTGACATGAAACGACAATCCCAGTTGGAACGTGAGTTAATCGCACGGCTGAGTCTGTTGTATTTACTGATTGTCCCCCTGGACCAGAGGAGCGATAAACATCTACTCGAACATCTTGCATATTTAACTCAACATCTACCTCTTCGGCCTCAGGCAAAATGAGAACGCCTGCAGCAGATGTGTGAATGCGCCCCTGACTTTCAGTCTCTGGAACGCGCTGAACGCGGTGCACTCCACCTTCAAATTTTAACCGTGCATAAGGTGACTCACCTGGCGCAGCAGTTCCTTTTGATTTGACTGCAACGGAAATATCTTTGTATCCGCCCATTTCACTTTCAGTTGCATCAATAATTTCTACTTTCCAATTTCTTTTCTCTGCATATCGCATATACATGCGAAGAAGATCACCGGCAAATAAGGCTGATTCATCTCCACCGGCTCCAGCTTTAACTTCCAAAATAACATCACGATCATCATTGGGATCTCGGGGCAAAAGAAGTTCCTCTAATTTTTCAGCAGCCTCATCACGTGCAGCCTCAAGTGCAGGAATCTCTGTAGCAAAGTCGGGATCAGTGGCGGCAAGTTCGGCCCCTGCAATTAAATCTTCTTCGGCAGATTTCCATGCTTTAAAGCCGGCCACGACAGGTCCTAATTGGGCATAGCGTCGACCAAGTTTGCGCGCATTAGCTTGATCTTCGTGAATAGATGGATCAGCCATCTTTGCTTCAAGTTCGGCGTACTCACGAACCATTTCGTGTGCAGATGCAAATCGATCATTGCTCATATGAGTACTCCTACCTTTCTACTTGATTTAGCCGATGTTTGGTCGAACAAAAATAAAAAAACCGCGACCACAGCTGTAAGGGCTGCGATGCGGTTTTCTTAGGAAGCTAGTTTGAGGTCTTTTTACCGAAGCGCTCTTCGAACTTGGCCACGCGACCACCAGTATCAAGAATGCGCTGCTTACCTGTATAGAACGGGTGGCATACAGAACAAACTTCAACATAGATTGAGCCTGTTGTAACTGTTGAACGTGTTACAAACTTTTCGCCGCAACCGCACGTTACTTGAGTCTCTACGTACTCTGGATGGATCTCTGACTTCATAGTTTTTCCCTCATTCATGTTTGGGTCCTTTTATCTGTCCTAGGAGATCAGATAATCAGGTGAACCAAACGGTTGTTTAACAGGTGCTTAGGGTAGGTGATAAGCCTGGTTTTTGTGAAATTGACGCTTACTTTGAATCGTCAGGTCCAGAAGTTGTCTTCTGAATCTGCATTAAGAATTCAACGTTGGACTTGGTGCCCTTCATCTTTTCGAGGAGGAGCTCAAGTGCGGCCTGTGGCTCAAGAGCGTGCAGAACCCGGCGAAGTTTCCAAACAATGTTGAGCTCTTCAGAACCCATAAGGATTTCTTCTTTACGAGTTCCAGAGGCAACAACGTTTACAGCTGGGAAGATTCGCTTATCTGCAATACGGCGATCAAGAATCAACTCCATATTACCTGTTCCCTTAAACTCTTCGAAGATAACTTCATCCATACGTGAACCTGTATCAACGAGTGCAGTTGCAAGGATAGTTAATGAGCCACCATCTTCAATGTTTCGAGCGGCACCAAAAAACTTCTTTGGTGGATACAGCGCTGCTGAATCCACACCACCGGAAAGAATTCGACCTGATGCAGGAGCGGCAATGTTGTATGCACGTCCTAAACGAGTGATTGAGTCAAGGAGAACAACTACATCGTGACCAAGTTCAACAAGTCGCTTTGCGCGCTCAATTGCAAGCTCTGCAATTGTTGTGTGATCATCGGCTGGACGATCAAAAGTTGAAGCAATAACTTCACCCTTAACCGAGCGTTGCATGTCTGTAACTTCTTCAGGGCGCTCATCAACTAGAACAACCATCAAGTGACACTCAGGATTGTTCGTAGTGATTGCATTTGCAATAGCTTGCAAGACCATCGTCTTACCAGCCTTTGGTGGTGAAACAATAAGTCCACGTTGACCCTTACCAATTGGTGCAATGAGATCAATGACGCGAGTAGTGAGAATATTTGGCTCTGTTTCAAGTCGCAGACGCTCTTGTGGATACAAAGGAGTGAGCTTTCCGAATTCGACACGGTTGCGTGCTTCCTCTGGGGAAACTCCATTTACTGTCTCAAGAGTAATGAGCGCATTGAATTTTTCTTTGCGCTCACCTTCGCGTGGTTGGCGAACTTGACCTGTAACAACATCGCCTTTACGCAGACCATTTTTACGAACCTGCTGCAACGAAACATATACATCGTTTGGCCCAGGCAAGTATCCACCGGTTCGAATAAATGCATAACTCTCAAGAATGTCGAGTAGCCCGCCAACAGGGACAAGAACATCGTCCTCACTTAGTACTGGTTCGCGCTCTTCTCGTGGTCCTCGATCACGGTTGCGATCACGGTTGCGGTTGCGACCCTGACGATCATTGCGATCGAATCGATCACGACCTCCACGATCATTGTTTGAAGACGGAGCAGAATCTTCTTCATCCTCAGAATCTTGAGTGTTATTTGTTTGCTTAGAATCTTTTTTACGGTTATTTCGTGCCTCACGACGGGCTTCACGTTCAGCCTTTGCATCTTCACGATTTTTTGCCTGTAATCCTGCAATCGCATCAACTAACGCGTCCTTTTTCATTTTTGCTGCGCCTTCAACACCTAACTGTGTTGCGACCGTCTTCAATTTAGGAAGGGTCATTGCTGCAAGCTCTGGACTGTTTGAGCGTACTGGTTCAATCTCTGTTGTCATCTGTATCTTTTCGCTATTGGCTCTGTTTTTGATCTAATCGTTTGGGCCGATTGGTTTTATCCGACTGGATTTCAACTGACTAGATTTAAAACTGAATGAGCCGTGGATTTTTTGCGGTAATTATCTGATGTGTTACTGGCTGCTAGATGAGCCGTTCAGATGAGTAAAGGTTAGCAGTGCGAAGCCATAATTCGCAAAATTAACCGGCGATTGCTCCTACGCCTGTTCGAGAGATTCCTAATGTACGCATAGTAAAGCGCTCCCCTGCCGCTCTTTCTAGTTCGGCGGCTTCATCATCTGCCCCTGTGCGAAGTACTAAAACCGATGGGCCAGCACCTGAGATAAAGGCGGCAACCCCTGCGCTTCGAAGTTTTTTCATTAGCGCAAATGAGTGTGGCATTGCCTCTTGGCGATAACTTTGATGCAAGTAATCCTCAGTTGCACCTAAAAGTAGATCTGGTCGGTTCTGAAGTGCTTGGACCAAAACAGCTGTGTTGGAGGAATTTCGTACTGCATCAATATGAGGAATGCTCTCTGGCAACATTTTCCGAGCCTTTGATGTTGAAAACTCTGTGGCAGGTATGAAGGCAAGTGCGCTGATTCTTGGATCAACTTCTATGTTCAAAGACTGTGCAATCACAGAACCGCGCTGATTTTCCTGCCAAGCAATGTTTGCATTACCAAAAATTGCTGCTGAAACGTTATCTGGATGGCCTTCCATTTCATTGGCAATATTGAGCATCGCTTCTAATGACATCTTTTCTTGGCCACCAAGTACTAAGGAGCGCGCTAAAAAGAGTCCGCCAACAATTGCTGCAGCAGATGAACCCAGTCCACGTCCATGTGGAATCACATTTAGTTGGCGAAGTGCAATGCCACGGGGACGTCCTCCAAGGAATTCAAAACCTTTATACATTGCTTTAATAACTAAGTTCTTATCAGTTGTTGGAATATTTTCTGCGCCTTCGCCAGTTACATCAATATCAAAGCCTGGTTCATCCATAACTTGTGCGATGTATCGATCATAAATATTTAACGCCAAACCTAGGCAATCAAAGCCAGGGCCTAGGTTGGCACTTGATGCAGGAACCTGCACCTGAATTGGTTGAGCTTTAAAAGTTGGTTTCATTTTATGCAAGCCCTAATGCTTTTGCGGCAATTTTTGCATTTACTGGAACAACTACAGGCTTTTTTGCAGAATCAAGTGCATAAGGAATGTCTTTAAGTCCATGGCCTGTCACAGTGATGACAATAGTTTTCCCTTGGGGTAATTTCCCAGCTTTTTTATACTTTAATAAGCCAGCAAGTCCTGCTGCAGAAGATGGTTCAACGAAAATACCTTCTTTAGCCGCAATAAGGCGATATGCAGAAAGGATTTCTCGGTCAGTAACAGCATCGATTACTCCGCCAGAGGAATCACGGGCTTCAACTGCTTGTTGCCATGAAGCAGGATTTCCAATTCGAATTGCAGTAGCAATTGTTTCAGGGTTTTTTACAATCTTTCCTTTAACGATAGGTGCAGCCCCAGCAGCTTGAAATCCAAACATCATAGGTAGCTTCTTGGACATATTGTCTTTGTAATACTCCTTGTAGCCTTTCCAATATGCAGTGATATTTCCTGCATTTCCAACAGGCATTGCATGAATATCTGGGGCATCTCCTAAAAGATCTACAACTTCAAAACTAGCTGTTTTTTGTCCTTCAATTCGATAAGGATTTACAGAGTTAACGAGAGCAACTGGATAGTTTTCTGAAAGCTCTTTGGCAAGTGTTAAACAGTCATCGAAGTTGCCGTTAACCTGCAAAATAGTGGAATCATGTATAACTGCTTGGGCCAACTTACCCATTGCAATTTTTCCCTTTGGGATCAAAACAGCTGGGCGCATTCCAGCTTTAACTGCATAGGCAGCAGCTGAAGCAGAAGTATTTCCAGTAGATGCACAGATAACTGCCTTAGCACCATCTTCGGCCGCTTTTGAGATCGCCATTGTCATTCCGCGATCTTTAAATGAACCTGTTGGATTTAATCCTTCGTACTTTATCCAAACATCGTTACCTAAAATTTCTGACAAATTACATGCATAGATAAGAGGTGTTCCACCCTCGCGCAAAGAGACAATAGGAGTCTTTGCACTGACTGGAAGTCTGTGTCGATACTCTTCAATTACACCGCGCCATTGATGTGCACCTTGTTTTTTAAAAATACCCATTAGGCGGGTGCTCCTTCAACACGAATGACGCTTTCAACTTTACGCACAATCTCTAACTTGCGTAACCTATCAACACAAGCATCTAATGCATCCTCTGATGCTGCGTGAGTAACAACAATGAGTTCTGCATCTTCGCCTAGTCCAGATTGGCGAACAGTTTGGATTGATACATTTTCAGTAGAAAAAGTTGAAGCAATAGCAGCTAAAACACCCGACTTATCTGCAACATGAAGGCGAACAAAGAATTGTGACTTGATTGCACCAATCGGAGCAATATCTAAATCGGCATAATCAGATTCGCCGTATCCAACTGTTGAATAGGCGGCATGTCGTGTTACTGCAACTAAATCTCCTAAAATTGCTGATGCAGTTGGTGCACCACCTGCGCCTCGACCGTAGAACATTAACTGACCGGCAGATTCAGATTCAACGTACACCGCATTAAATGCATTACGAACAGATGCTAATGGATGAGATAAAGGCAAAATTACTGGGTGCACACGGACAGATATTTCATCTTTAACTGTCAACTCTGCAATCGCAAGCAACTTAATCACGCTATTCATGGATTTAGCTGCAGCAACATCTTCACTAGAAATATTTGAGATGCCCTCTGTATAGACCTCATCAATTGTGACTGTGCTGTGAAATGCAAGACTTGCAAGCAGGGCGGCTTTGGCCGCGGCATCATGGCCCTCGATATCTGCTGTTGGATCGCTTTCTGCATATCCCAAACTCTGTGCCTCTTTAAGTACATCTGCAAAGGCGCGGCCTTCTTCATGCATCTTTGTCAAAATATAGTTAGTAGTTCCATTTACGATTCCCATTACTCGAGTGATCTGATCACCAGCAAGTGATTCACGCATCGAACGAATAATTGGAATAGCACCAGCAACTGCAGCTTCGTAGTACAGATCTACTTTGGCTGCATCGGCAGCATTAAAGAGTTCGTGGCCATGAGTTGCAAGGAGAGCTTTATTTGCAGTGATAACAGATTTTTTGTTCTTTATCGCTTCTAAAATCAGAGTACGTGCAGGTTCGATTCCACCCATAACTTCAATAACAATATTAATTGTCGGATCGTTAACAATTGATGCTAAATCAGTTGTAATCAAAGATGCATCAACTCCTGGACGGGCACCTGCTTTTCGAACACCGACTTTGCTTAGAACAAGATGGGCGCCGGAGCGCTCAGAGAGTTCCTGTTGATCATCTTGAAGCAGGCGGGCAACTTGGCTGCCGACAACACCACAGCCAAGCATTCCAATTGAGATAGTTTTAACGCCCGAATTCATAGCCCTATTCTTTCACAGATGGGTAGGACGGCGTTAAATATCTAGGCCAAGTAAGTCGGCCTCAGTTTCTCGGCGGACAATTACACGCGCTTTTCCATCTTTTACTGCAATAACAGGCGGCCTTGGAACATGATTGTAATTATTTGCCAAACTTCGCCCATATGCACCAGTTGCTGGAACTGCCAATAAATCACCAGGAGCGATGTCACTTGGTAAATCAATCTCACGAATAAGAATGTCTCCGGTTTCGCAATGCTTTCCAACTAAGCGAGATGAAATATTTGGTGCCGTACTGGTTCGATTAGCCAAAACAGTTGTGTATTTAGCGCCATAGAGTGATGGACGAATGTTGTCGCTCATCCCTCCATCGATTGAAATGTAATTTCTATGCAATCCATCCTCAAGAGTTACATCCTTAACGGTGCCAACTTCATAGAGAGTAAACATGGATGGTCCAACAATTGATCGACCTGGTTCAATTGAAATCTTAGGGATCGCCAAATTATTGGCTTCACAGTTTTTCTTAACTGCCGAAGCAAGCGCCTGTAACGCTTGAAAAGGCTCCACTGTTTTATCACCCGGTAGGTATGCAATTGCATAGCCACCACCTAGATCTAGCTCGGGTAGTTCTGATTTAAACTCATCCCGATATTTTGCAAGAAGATTAATTAAACGCTCGGCTGCTAGTTGAAACGTTTCATAGCCAAATACCTGTGATCCAATGTGTGCATGAAAACCACGTAGTTCTAAATTAGAATGGTTGCGTACATCTTCAATAGCAGCCCATGCCGCACCACTTGCAATTGAAAATCCAAACTTTACATCTTCATGTGCTGTTGCAATGGATTGGTGTGTGTGCGTATCAATTCCTGGAGTAATTCTAAGTAAGACTTTCTGTGTTTTTCCACTCTTTATGGCAGCGGCAGCAACACGTTCAATTTCAAAAAGTGAATCTAGAACAATGATGCCGACCCCAGCTTCGACTGCTCTTTGAATCTCAGAAACAGATTTATTATTCCCGTGGAGTTCTATTTTTGCTGGGTCGATTCCTGCGGCAAGTGCGACAGCTAGTTCTCCTCCAGTACATACATCAATTCCGATTCCACAATCTTTGATCCAGCGGGCAACCTCAGTACAGATAAAGGCCTTAGCTGCGTAATAGACCGTTCCGGCATTAGTTTCAAATGCCTGCGAAAGTGCAGCATTCCAATCTAAAGCACGGCTACGAAAATCTGATTCATCAATAAAAAATGCTGGGGTACCAAAATCTTTTGCCAAATCTTTTGCAGAGATTCCAGATAGAGAGAGTTGCTCTCCAGTTTTAACCGAGGATGACCACATTATTTACATCCTCTCCGGTGCGCTGACGCCTAAAAGATCTAACCCATTTTTCAATACTTGCTTTGTAGCAGTACACAGTAATAGACGAGCAGTGTGTATCGCAGTTAATTCTTCTTCTCCCATTGGAAGTACTCGGCAATCATTGTAAAAACCGTGATATGTGCCGGCCAACTCTTCTAGATACCTGGCAACTCGATGAGGCTCGCGAAGTTGAGCAGCCGATTCGATAACTCGCGGGAACTCGGCAAGGGCGGCAAGTAACTCATTCTCTCGATCATGGGTTAGCTGCGTTGGATCAAAATCTTTGAGCTCCCTAGGAGCAGCAAGTGCATCTGCGTTACGAAGTACAGCGGCAATTCGTGCATGTGCGTATTGAACGTAATAGACAGGATTCTCGTTTGTATTTCGCTTTAGTACATCGATATCCATCACCATCGGCGTATCAACTGGGTATCGGATTAATGTGTATCTGGCGGCATCAACACCGACTTTTTCTACTAACTCCTCCAAAGTGATTATTGTTCCGGCACGCTTTGATAATTTTATTTCTTGGCCGCCCTCCATAATCTTTACGAGTTGACCGATGAGCACATGGATGTTGTAGTCAGGATTATCTCCAGCGCAGGCTGCAGTTGCGCGGAGGCGATTTATATAGCCATGATGGTCTGCCCCAAGCATGTAGATACAGATATCAAATCCACGTTCACGTTTGTTAATGTAATAAGCGGTATCGGATGCAAAATACGTTAATTCACCATTTGCTTTTGTAAGTACTCGGTCCTTGTCATCACCAAAATCTGTTGTTCGAAGCCAAATAGCTCCTTCGTTTTCAAAAACATGACCCTGCTTACGCAGTTTTGCTACCCCATGTTCAACTGCTCCTTGATCATGCAAAGAGCGCTCTGAAAACCAGACATCAAAGTGCGTGTTAAAAACTTGGAGAACTCTTTGCTGATCTTTGAGTTGAAGTTTGTATGCGGCCTCGCGAAATGCTTTAACTCTCTCTCCTGGTGCAATCTCTTTTATTCCCGCATTATCCTTAACGACGGCTTGAGCTAAGTCTTTTACGTATTCACCTTGATAGCCATTTTCAGGAACTGGTTGATTTAATGCAACTGCTTCAACAGATTGGCCAAACAAATCCATCTGAGTTCCGCGATCATTGATGTAAAACTCGCGCGTTACGATTGCACCTGCTGCTGCAAGGACTCGACCGAGTGAATCACCAACTGCTGCCCAACGCGTGTGGCCAAGATGCAGGGGTCCAGTTGGGTTTGCACTAATAAACTCCAGATTTATCTTTACACCTGATAGCGATGTACTTTTCCCAAAACTATCTGCAGCTTTAATAATCGTTTCCACTAACTGTGCTTGACTTGTGCGATTTAAGGTTAAGTTAATGAAACCAGGCCCAGCAATTTCAACTTTACTTATGCTTTCAGTGCCAATTAATTGGTCGGCAATTAACTGAGCGACTTCTCGTGGATTTTTACCCATAGGTTTTGCAATTTGAAGGGCAATTGATGTTGCATAGTCGCCATGCGTTCTGTCTTTGGGGCGTTCTAATTTAATAGCATCTGGGACGACCCCCGATAGAGAATTAACTTGGATCGCCCGAGAAATTGCCTCCTTAATGGTGGCTTCAAGCTGCTCAAGTTGTGAAGGCATGCTCCTAGGTTAGCGTGAGCATTCATTTTATTAAGTCACGTTTTGGCAACACGCACAACTTGCCTCTAATCTTGAGCCCCTATCCATACTGGTGCCAAAACACTTTGTATGGGTTTGCGGGAGTGGTGAAATGGCAGACACGCAGGTCTTAGGAACCTGTGTCTTCGGACGTGCGGGTTCAAGTCCCGCCTCCCGCACACAATTGTTTCTTAACAAGTAATAAGAACTGGTAAAGTTTTAATCATCTACACAATGTAAAGATTTGTTGTTTGGAAAGTAGAGTTACATATGGCAAAAAAATCACCAGCCAAAGTTAAAAAACTTGCAGCAGAGGCCAAGCGCAACGCCGCTACTAATCGCGAATTGAAGAAAGCATCAAAAGAGATAAGCATTGGAAACAGCTCCTCGGCATTGGATCGTTATGAATCCCTTGATGAAAGCTGGCGAGCCATTGGGCTTGGGGCGCCGGCCAGGCGAGCACTTATTGATGAAGGCTTATTTGAATTAAGTGATCTTCGAAAGGTCTCTCTTGCAGCTCTTAAAGAACTTCATGGGATGGGTCCAAATACTGTGCGCATTCTTGTCATGGAGATGAAGAAAGCCGATTTATCCTTCAGAAAATAGTTTCGTAACATCCGCAGTAGCAAAGCATCTGCAAATTTGTTGCAGGTTGCCTTCGACTCCCGTACAGATTCCTTGTAATTTGAGTTTTGCCCACAACTTTTAATTTAGGAAATATAGGGTTATGATTTTCCTGTTCACGAGTCCTACGTTTTAGCCCCGGCTTAGTAGGCGGCAACCCTCCAACGCGGTGGGGTGCTCCGGGTGACGAACTGGTCAGGTAACTGATAAGCGCGGTATCACTTGTTTGGGTAGTTCAATTCAATTACTCAAACACAGACATACCAACGTTTGCAAACTCCTGATACCTACTGCGATGGAGAGAAACTATGACAAACAACTGGTCATTTGAAACACTACAAATTCATGCGGGACAAACACCGGATCCAACTACTGGGGCTCGGGCACTTCCGCTGTATCAAACAACGGCCTATCAATTTCGGGACACAAAGCATGCGGCTGATTTATTTTCTCTAGCTGAACTAGGAAATATTTACACCCGCATCATGAATCCAACACAGGATGCGGTAGAACAGAGAATTGCAGCACTTGAAGGTGGAGTAGCAGCTCTTTTGCTTGCATCGGGATCAGCTGCAACAGCTTTTGCGATTATGAATATTGCAGAGGCTGGTGACCATATTGTTTCTAGCCCAAGCCTCTATGGTGGAACATACAACTTATTTCACTACACGCTTCCAAAATTTGGAATCAATGTAACTTTCGTTGATGATGCTAGTAATCCACAATCTTGGCGTGATGCTGTCAAGCCAAATACTAAAGCTTTCTTTGGCGAGACGATTGCTAATCCTAAGAATGAAATTTTAGATATAAAAACTGTTGCTGATATCGCCCATGAAATTGGTGTTCCATTGATCGTTGATAACACCGTTGCAACACCGTATCTGATCAAACCGATTGAATTTGGGGCAGATGTTGTCATTCACTCTGCTACCAAATTTTTGTCCGGACATGGAAACGCTGTTGTTGGGGCTATTGTTGATGCAGGCACATTTGATTATGCAAAGTACCCTGACAAGTACACGGGGTTTAATAAACCAGATCCTAGTTATAATGGAATTGTCTACTCACAAGCATTAGGTGTTGGCTCTGCATTTGGTGCAAATCTTTCCTACATCTTTAAAATTCGACTACAACTATTACGTGATATCGGTGCGGCAGTTGCTCCATTTAATGCATGGCTGCTTGCGCAGGGCTTAGAGACTTTAAGTCTGCGTATGGATCGCCACATTGAGAATGCAAAAGCTATCGCTACATGGTTAGAGGCACATCCAAGTGTTGAAAAAGTGAACTATGCAGCACTTGCTTCTTCTCCGTGGAATGCCTTGGCAAAGAAATACTCTCCAAAGGGACCAGGCGCGGTACTTTCCTTCGAACTCAAAGGCGGAGTAGAGGCTGGTAAAAAGTTTGTGGAATCACTCAAACTATTTTCACACGTTGCCAATATTGGTGATGTCCGATCATTAGTCATCCATCCAGCAACGACTACCCACTCACAACTATCTGGTGATGAGCAGTTAGCAGCTGGTGTGACCCCTGGACTTGTGCGTTTAAGTTTAGGATTAGAAAATATTGAAGACCTTAAAGCCGATCTCGAAATTGGTTTTTCGGCAGCAAAATAATCAACAAAACTAGAATCAATAACTAATTACGATGTATAAAACTGGTCCAGTTGCTATTTATGAACTGGGCCAGTTTTATGGATTGAGGCAGGTCTAATTGCTAAAGGCGTATGCGATGAGGATTACACCTGCAAGAGCTGCCAAGGCTTTTATTTCGCGTCTGGCTAGAACTTTGAGGGCAGCTGGTACAAATGTTGCAGCCAAGAAAACTGCACCTGGTACAAAGATCAATGCACTTCGCGAGAGTACGTCTGGCTCTCCCCACTGGTAGCGCAAATTAATTAAGCCACAGGCAAAGAGCGTGTAGCTACCAAGACGATAATTATTGATCCAATTGTTATTCATGGAATTAGTCTAAGAATGCAAACAGGGGCGCCGCTTTCGCGACACCCCTGTTTTTAAGGATATTTACAAAGAAATATCACTAATCAAAGATTAGTGATCGTCCTTCATTCCATCTGCAACTGACTTCATCTTTGCGATCTTCAGAATTGTTAGACCGAATACGCACTTAGCTAAGATGTCAGCAATTGTGTATCCAACTTGAACGTATACGAACTGGTTCGCTGTTGGATCTCCTGCACCCATTCCAAGTATGTATGCAATTGGATAAACGCCCCATGTTGCGATCAAAAGCAAACGTAGGCGGCCAATTGTCTCTGCAACGCCAGCTGGCTGACGCTCTAGTGACTTGCCAAGCTCTACGAATAGTACGTAGAGGATGTAGATGAATGGAAGTGTTGAAAGTACACCGTATAGAACCTGAGTGTTCTGATCGCCTGAGATCTCACCTGGGTAACCAAGTGCGATCATTGCAGCTGATGCAGGAACAAGGCGCATGATAAGTGAACGTGAAACTTCCTTTGCAAGTGCTAGTACTGCAATTACTTCTACAAGTAGTAGAGGTACAGTCAATAGCCAGTCAACGTAGCGGTAAGCCTCGTTGAATGCATCCTGTGAACCATCAAGAAGAACTTTTCCGCCTTCAGATGAATGCTTAAATGAATCAAAGATTCGAAGGTAGTGGTATCCAGCAATGAATGTAACCATTGAAGACATCACTAACGCTGTGCGGTATTTAGCAAGAACTCTTGGCTGTGAAACTAATGTGTAAACAGTAGTTGCGAGCATAGAGATCAAACCAAGTGAGAACACGTTGTAAACGAGGTTCCATTGGTTGGTATCTAGTTGAACCATTTATTTATTCCTCCATGAGGATCATATTCATAGGCCATTCGACCGATGAAACCATTGCCCATAAGGAGTCCTCGAGGAGCCCCTTCGATCAACGACATGGAAAATTATGCATCACCTTGAGTGAAATGCCCCCATTAAATTTGCACTTTTGTGATGATTTTTTGATTAATTTTTACAATTCCAAGCACAAATTGGGTTACTCGTAGGTAGATTCACCCCCAGTAACCCCCATGATGGCTCAGCCAAATACCTCGCCTACTGCTACCCCCTATCTGCCGTAGCAGGTTCATCTATCGCTAAATCCAAGGTGGAGATTGACCCAAGGCTGACCGATTGCTCGAGGTCTATGGTTAGGCCATGAATCAAGTGGTGGTGCCAAAGCTGCGGGGTTGGTTTCACCTGGGTGCAACACCGATCGTAATCATTGCATCGCTGGTCTTATTTATTCTCAGTAAGGAATCACTCAAGTTTGCTGTCTCAATTTACGCAGTAACAGCGATCATGCTCTTTAGTGTTTCTGCAATTTATCACCGCGTCCCGTGGGTTCCATCTAAAAAAATGATGTGGCGCCGTTGGGATCATGCAAATATTAATCTACTCATCGCCGGTTCTTACACTCCATTTGCAGTAGCCCTCCTAGAAGGTCGTGAAAGAAACATTCTTCTCTCCGTAGTTTGGCTCGGCGCTCTTTTCGGTGTTGGCTTACGCATCTTCTGGATTAATGCACCCCGCTGGCTTTATGTCGGCAATTATCTGCTCTTAGGTTGGGTTGCCGTTGCTTACACACCTGCGCTTTATCGAGAGGGTGGCTTATGGGTGTTACTCCCGATTCTCATTGGCGGCCTCTTTTACACAATCGGAGCGATTTTTTATGCGCTCAAGCGACCGGGACGGGCCGCAAAATACTTCGGTTTTCATGAGCTATTCCATGTTTTTGTGCTCGCAGCCTGGATTTCTCAGTACATAGCGATCTCGGTAGCGATTTACAGCAAATAGGTTGTTGCCCTAGCCTAGGGCTCTAAATCATTGAGTAATGGGGTAAAAAGATGGCAGAAAAGAAGAACTTTCTTGGCTGGGTTGGCTTTACTGGTGAAGAAGCAACGTCGAATACCTCATCTTCCTCTGTGGATCGTATCCGCGAACTTGAAGCACAGATTGCAGATTTAAAGTCTCGACGAGACATTACCGGTTTAACACGAGAAGAATTTGAAATTCTTGCAACTGAGACAGCAATGTCAATGATTAAGTCGGCCCAGGCTCGAGAGAGTAAAGCACAGAACGCCTCGACTCGATTAATTTCCGAAACTGCTCGTGCTACTAAAGAAGAGTTAGCAGCTGCTGAATTAAAGGCTCGGTCGATTCTTAACGCCGCTGAAGCTCGAGGTAGGAAATATATTCAAAGCGCCGAGGCCGAAGCTGAGGAAAAAGTTGCAGAGGCTGAGGCAGAGGCCGAAGCTTTGGTTGAAAAAAAGCAACGTGAGGTCACTCTATTAGCGGCAGCGGCAAAGCGAGAAGGTGAGCGAATCATCTCTACAGCTACAGGAGAGATTTCAAACTATCGCCAATGGCTAAATGCAGCGATAGCAGAGGCAGAGCGCCTTTATCGCAATCAAAAGCAGGCTCTTGATTCTGCCGAATCATCTATACAACAATCTAGAAATCGACTTGATGGGGCTTTTCAAAAATTAGAGGAGCTGCAAAAAAGTATTTTAGATAATCTCAATCCAAATGACACACTCATTAATTCAGGACCACTGAGAGTTTCTAGCCATCGAACACAATCGGCTTTGGCAGCACCTGGCGGATCGGCAAAGAAAACTGCAAAGAAAACTGCCGCAAAGAAAACTGCAAAGCGCTAATTTTTAGCTACTTTTAAATTATGTCTACATCTCGGGGAATTCGACATGTCCCTGCGATAGATGGGTTACGTGCCGTAGCTGTAATTGCGGTAATTCTGTATCACCTTAATTTTTCTTGGATTCCAGGTGGCTTTCTCGGCGTAGATTTATTTTTTGTCATCTCAGGTTACGTAATTACTCGACTTCTTCTTGATTCGATTCAAAGAAGTGGTGGACTAGATCTTCGAGCCTTTTATGCCGCAAGATTTCGACGCCTGATTCCACCACTTCTCTTTATGATTTTTGTGACAACAATCTTTGTGGGTTTTTGGGCACCAGATACGATGCGTCGATTCCTAGGTGATGCTCCATTTGCGATTTTTGGTGGAATGAATTGGTGGTTAATCTTTCGTGAAACTGATTACTTCGAAGCTATTGGTCGGCCTGCACTCTTACAACACACATGGTCACTGGGAGTTGAAGCTCAATTTTATATAGTTTGGCCATTGATCTTGCTTTTGGTTTTACGATACTTCGGAAAGAAAAGAATTCCCTTTGCCGCCCTTTTAATTGCCCTAACTTCTGGAATTACACTCCTGCTTGTCTCACTTCAAGTAGATGGATCTGATGCATCAAAAGTTAGCCATGTGTACTTTGGTACTGATACGCACAGCATTGGATTATTTTTAGGCGCTGCACTTGCCGTTAGTTGGATTCCTCAAAATCTACAGGAAACCGTCTCCCAAAGAGCCCAGGACTTTATTGACGGAATTGGGATATTTGGAATTCTAGGAATCATTGCCGCATTCCTGTTTATAGATGCCTCTGATCCAACTTTATATAAAATTGCATTTCCTTTAGCGGGTCTATTTGGTGTGGCGATTCTCATTTCAATCGTTCACCCAGCCTCGCGCTTTGCACCACTTTTGAGTAGTAAACCCTTGATCTGGATCGGTGAACGTTCATATGCGATCTACTTGTGGCACTGGGTAATTTTCCAAATCACGCGTCCAGAGTATGACCTTGATGGTTCAACATGGGCGTTATACGCACTCAGGGTTCTGATTGTTTTTGCCTTAGCAGATATTTCACTTCGCCTTGTAGAGCTGCCTGTTAGAACTGGTTTGATTGATTACTGGTTTAAGGGAATGAAGTATCGCACTAAGAGAGTTCGAATTCGACAGAAAATCACCGTCGCAATGATCATAATATTTCTTACTGCCTCTAGCTCTACTGTTGCTGTGCGGGCTATTGCAGAAGGTGATGCGCAGTTAAATGAAATTAAAAAACAAATAGAACAGCCATTTATTCCGCCAGTTCTTGATCAGGGGGGATTATGGGTAACAGGGGATTCAGTAATTCTTGGCATAAGATCTGAACTTGATTTAGTAGAAAATATTGGTTTGATTAATGCGCGTGTTGGGCGTCAAGCCTCTGAATTATTAGATGAGATTCGACGAGATAAAGAGAAAATGTCTGAAGCGACGGTGATCTTCAATCTCGGAAACAACAACAAACTTACCGAAGAACAGGTCTCTTTAATTTTTGAGGAGTTGGCAAACCAACCAAAAATAATCGTTGTAAATGCTGCCGTTCCACGAGAGTGGCTAGCAGAAAACAATGCATTGATTAAGAAGTATGCAGATCTCTACTCTGCTCGACTAGTGGATTGGGAAAGTATTTCTGCCGATCATCCTGAGTACTTTGCACCTGACGGTGTTCATTTGGTACCAACTGGAGTTCGAGCATATGTCGATGCTATTTCAGCTTTACTTTAAACCTTTTTTGTGGCAAAAAAATTCTCCCACCGTTAGATGGGAGAATTTTTTACTTTGAATTTCTTATTTGAACTCTCCAGGAATTCCAAAGACAGTTGCAGAGGCAACCTGTCCATCAGAGTAAACAGATGAGACGCGGAACTGTGTCCATCCTGTATCTCCTGATTTGGTAACTTCCTGATTCACTTGGTCAGCAGGAACTTCAGCAATTGCTGACCAGTCCCCTGTTCCGTTTGCACGAATCTCAACTTTAAATCCTGTTAAGCCATCTACTGCCATTGGAGCAATCCAACGTAGCTTCAAGCCAGTGTCGGTTTTAAGTGCAACAAACTTTGTTGGTGCCTCGACTGCACTTACCGTAGTCTCGGTTGTCTCTGTCGGAGTTGGTGACTCTGATTCAGTTGGAGTCTCGGACTCTGTTGGCATCGCTGACTCAGTTGGTTTTGGCGCAGCTTCATTATCGGAACTTGATGAGTTAGCCCAAACAATTGCAGTAAGTGCAACGATTCCGATCAAGACAATCCACACTGTGTTAGCAGATGTTGACTGCTTTGGCTTTGCAACTGGCTTCGGGGTAAATGAAGCAGCAGAGCTCTCTACACGAGGCGCAGTTCTTGCTGAAGAGATTGGTACTGGTGGAACTGAGTATCGGCTCGCACTCTTTCTAGCGGCTGACTTCTTTGCCGTCGATTTCTTTGCTGTGCGCTTAGCAGGTGCTTTCTTGGTAGCTTTCTTGGTAGCTTTTTTTGCAGTCTTTTTTACTGCACTTTTCTTAGCTACAGACTTCTTTGCGGTCTTCTTTTTTGCAGAAGATTTTTTTACTGCAGACTTTTTTACTGGTGACTTCTTAGCAGTTTTTTTTGCGGTCTTCTTAACGGCCACGGTAACTCCTTGGATTGTGAATTGCGCGTAAATAACGCTATTTGATGGGTAAAGGTTACCTTAGGGTTGCTAGCAAATGAATGACATGTGGTGCGATTGATCGGAGTGATTTTCCACGATGGCTGACTAAATCCTTATCTTCTGCGCTCATCTGTGCACTTGAGATCTCCAGACCCTCTGGCTGAAATATAGGGTCGTAGCCAAATCCATTTGTTCCGGCGGGAGCATGCAAAATTGATCCATCAAACCTACCCTCGGCCACATGCTCACGACCATCGGGTAAAACCAAGGATGCTACACAAAGAAAATGTGCCCCTCGTTTTCCATCGGGGACATCTTTGAGCTGATCAAGAACTTTTTGCAGATTTGCTTGATCATCGCCATGTTTACCCGCCCATCGCGCAGAGAGAATTCCAGGTGCACCGTCGAGTGCATTAATGCACAACCCTGAGTCATCGGCAATTGCCGGTAGCCCCGTTGCACGAGAGGTGTAACGCGCTTTTAAAAGTGAGTTTTCCTCAAAAGTCGCACCCGTCTCTTCTACATCCATCAAATCTGGAAATTGATTAACGCTGATTAATTCAATCGCACCGGGAGCAAGCTCTTCAAGGATTCGACGAAACTCAATAATTTTTCCTGAGTTACGAGTGGCCAGAACCAGTTTCTGAGGCATTAAATTTTGAGTACAGCTTTCTGCATTGTTGTAAGAGATTTGCAGCCTCCAACTGCCAAATCAAGTAATTGATTTAGAAGTACGCGGTCAAAAGGTTCACCCTCTGCAGTGCCTTGAACTTCAATGAATCGTCCATCACCTGCCACCACGACATTCATATCTGTTCCTGCGCGAACGTCTTCTTCGTAGCACAGATCTAACATGGGTATCCCATCAATTATTCCAACACTAACGGCTGCGACAGTGTCGTTAAGAGGTTTAGCATTTTCTTTAATATGACCCTGCGACTTTGCCCAATTTATTGCATCTTCAAGTGCCACATACGCACCGGTTATTGCTGCGGTACGTGTTCCTCCATCTGCCTGTAAAACATCGCAATCGATCACAATTGTATTTTCACCAAGCTCTTTCATATTTACTACTGCTCGAAGTGATCGGCCAACTAGACGAGAGATTTCTTGTGTGCGACCACCAAGTTTTCCTTTTACACTTTCGCGATCTGATCGTGTGTGTGTTGCACGAGGTAACATCGCATATTCTGATGTTACCCAACCATTGCCACTATCTTTTAGCCAGCGGGGAACACCTGGAGAAAAAGATGCAACACATAGAACTCTTGTTTTCCCAAATTCAACCAAAACTGAACCTTCAGCATGATTTAACCAACCACGTGTGAATTTAATTTCTCTTAAGTCATTTACAGCCCGACCATCATTGCGTGACATGAAAAGCTCCTTTTGGTTTGTGTGTTTTAATTACAGAGATTGATGTTCGACTTTAGTAACTTCGGGACCTAGAAAACGTCGCGCCAAGGTTTCGAATGCCTTTGCATCACCGGTTGCTAAGAATTTATGTGTAGGTGCCAAATTAGATTGAGGCCTTAGGGCGTTATTTTCAACTAATGTGCGATACAAATCTTTTGCAGTCTCTTCTGCACTCGAAACTAACGTCACGCCTTCACCCATCACATAAGAGATCACACCAGTTAGCAAAGGGTAATGGGTACAACCTAAAACTAATGTGTCTACATCTGATTTCATAATTGGCTCTAAATACTTCAGTGCAATCTTAGTAATTGATTCACCTGATGTTTCGCCACGCTCTACATACTCAACAAATAGAGGACATGCCGCTGAAGTAATCTGCAACTGAGGGGCAGCGGCAAATGCATCTAGATAAGCTTTTGAATCAATGGTTGCTTGAGTACCAATTACTCCAATACGTCCAGAGCGAGTAGCAGCAACTGCTCTTCGAACTGCAGGTTGAATTACCTCTATGACGGGAATGGAATAACGCTCTCGTGCATCACGCAACATCGCAGCAGATGCTGTATTACATGCAATCACAATTGCCTTTACACCTTGATCAATTAAAAAATCCATAGTCTCAAGTGCGAACTCGCGAACCTCAGAGAGTGGCCGTGGTCCATAAGGTCCGCGGGCAGTATCACCAATGTAAAGAGTGGATTCATTAGGTAACTGATCTAATACTGCGCGTGCAACTGTTAGCCCACCTACTCCTGAATCGAAAATTCCAATCGCAGCATCACTCACAGGGTTAGCCTACCTTGTACTTTAAAACTATTGGGATTTCTTCATTACGGCTTCAAGCAAACTTTCTTGAAGCCACCCAAGCCAGCTATACACCGCATAAACGCCATGCATTGGGTCGTCCGGTGATATCAGTTGCAATTGTTCTGGAGAGTTTTCTTCAACTTTTAATCGAACACCCAAAGCTAATCGAACATCATTGATAGCACCAAGCCAATCATTGGCACCATTGCGATCAATTTCCACGACTCCATCAATAGCGGTTTTAAGATTAATTCTCATAGCCATTGCATGTCCTTGTTTCTTGGCTCTTAAAGTTGATTCGGTGTATCTTCGAAATTCTGAAGCATCAACCTGGTCTGCATAGGCATTTGGTAATAGCCGCAGTAAAACTTCATCATCAGGTGGTGTGTCATGTGAAGTAATGCCTACCATCGCTGCCAGTGGATCATCACTTTGGTGGTCAAGTCGTTCAGCTAAAAGTTCAATAATTTGTTCTGCAAGGTTGGTTAATACTTCACGCTCAGATTCAGAGAAATTTGCAACAAAAGCGGTATCACCATGAGGATGAAACCCTCTTGGCAGATCAGAGCTCACTGTAGATCTCCACGTTGAAGAGTTGCCCACAAACCAAACTCATGAACTCGAGAAACATCGCGTTCCATCTCTTCACGGGTTCCAGTTGAAACTACCGCTTTACCTTCAGTATGAATTTTCATCATCAATTCTGTAGCTTTTTCTTTACTAAATCCAAAGAGCTCCATTAGTACATAAGTTACATAAGTCATTAAATTCACTGGGTCATCCCAAATTATAGTAATCCAGGGAACATCACCACTAAATATTGCTTTTAGCTCTTCATCAATTTTCTCATTAACTTTTACCATGGCTATCGAATTATAATCGCAAAGGTTTCGGAGGTAATCTCTGTCCCAACTTGTACACGCAAAGTGAGGATGCCTCGATTGTTTTCGGCTGAACTAAAGAGTAATACTCCGCTTGCATCCGAGACAATTGGTATGCCGACGTTCTGCCATTTACCATTTATATTCTTTTGAAGAACTGCAGATTTTCCAGAAACTTGTGGGAGAAGTTGCGCCTTTATCGTGAAGGTTGCAGACCTTGAAACTGAGTTAGGTCGATCAATAAGAAGTTTGCTCTTCACGGCTACTACCTGCTCAGGAGTTACTGAATCGGTTCGCTCCCAGGTGGCAAGAGTTGTTAATCGAATACCTGCAGAACTAGCAAGAGTAATTGGCGTCGTAATTGCTCCATTTCCATCAGTGACCAGCTCAGCTATTTTCGTCCAAATTCCACCACGGTTTATCTCCAGTGCAACTGGTAAACCTGCAATGGGAGACTTATCTTTAAGTGTAAACAATCCATTAACAGTGAATGGGTCAGCATAGAAGATTGAACCTTGATTAACACCAGATAAATTCATCGTTGAGACCACGACATCTGGGGCCATCGCCAAAGCAGCATTTCTCATCTCCGTGGTCGACATTTCATCTTCCATACCAAGTGTCCAAAGCGCGGCACCACCGAGTCTGTACTTTGAAACCAACGCCATTCTTTCAGCGTAACTTCGCGAATTTTGGTACCACACCGTGCGACTAACGTTGCAAGATGTTGATGCACCACTTGCAGTTAATCCATTGTAAGTTTGTGTGTAAGAGTATGTTGCTTCACTTACGCTCTCATCAAATTTGGGAATAGCATTATCAATCACAGCTTTTCTTTCTGCATTAACCATTAAAAATGTTGCCGCCTTGGCGCCCGCTTTAAGTCCAGGCGGTGCTGAAACCGGACACGTGCCCTGAACAGCGGTAATCCAATCTCTGCCGTAACCAGGTAAGCCAACGTAAACTTTTGATGAAGGCATAACACTGATTGCATATCTAACAGTTTTATCCACCCAAGTTATTGGTGCATTTGGCCCAGGTTTTGCAACTGAGTAGTCATAAGTCATTATTCGTAATCGATCTATACTGCTTGCAATATCAGCCCATGCATAGACAAAGTAACCTTTTTGTTTTTCACTCGGATCATAAAGATAAGGAGTCGTGACTGAAAGAATTTTTTTGTTCGCCCGTAAGGCAATACTTAACTCTTTAATAAATGCAACCCAAAGTGGGGCTGTCTTAGTCCATGTGGTGTTTCCATCAACAAAAGCAAAACCTTCGTAATCTAGATCAATCCCGTCAAATCCATTGGCATTAACAAGATTAACAATTGAATTCACAATGGTGGTTCGCGTTGTTTGATTTGCCAAATAGCCCGCTAAAACTAATTTAGCTGTGCCATCAGTCATCGTTGGAATAATTTGCATACCGGCTCGACGCATTAAACAGACTGTGTCGGCCATCGGCCATGATGGATTCCCAGAGGTGTAATCATTTCGAATGAGAGTTGGGCTTTTAAGTGAAAACCAAAAAGGAAGGACTTCTTTCATTAAATCTTTATTTTTAAAAAGATATGAGCCCTCTATCGCTGCATTTTCTGTCGGGCCATATTGCGATGAATCGCAGACTGCTGGTTGATTTACCCCTGTTGAAATTGCAGGCGTAAGTTTTCTCACACGTGGTAAAACTCGATCAATTGAATAATATGGAATCCAACCCGTGACTATTTTCCGGGGCTCTTTATTGTTTGCTGATGCAGTATTAACTGCACTCGGGACAACTAATCCAAGTAAGGTAGTAAGTAGGAGAAGTAATGATGTTGTCTTGCTCTTCTTACTCATTTATCTTTAGGTGTAGGTTTCAAGCCAGCAAAAATCTCTTTGCAGGTCGGGCAAATAGGATATTTTTCAGGATCCCTAGTTGGTATCCACTTCTTTCCACATAAGGCTTTAACGGCCTTACCCGTTACGGCTGACTCAACAATTTTCTCTTTTTTCACATAGTGTGAAAATCGATCATGCCCACCATCATCTTCTTCCAAATCCATAGATGGGCGAGTCAGAAGATCGGTATCGGCCTCTGATCCTATTTTTTTAAAGATTCCCATGAGGTTCATAAGGATACCTTCGAGGAGTCAAAACTACGGGTAGAATTCACCAATGAAGGACTTATTGCGCACTGAGCACTTAACTCGGACTGACGTCGAATTACTATTGTCAACTGCCGCTGAATTTGCTGAGAAACCACTGCGATCACATACAGCTTTGGCAAATAAAACTGTCGCGATTTACATGACGAAACCTTCAACACGTACTCGGCTTTCATCTGAGACCGCGGTCGTTCACCTAGGTGGAACACCAATTTTTATTAGAGGCGATGACCTTCAGTTAGGCCGTGGGGAGACAATTGCTGATACGGCCAAAATAATCAGTGGCTATGCCAGTGCATTAATAGTCCGAACATTTGCACAATCAGATGTCGATGAACTTGGTGCAAACTCTTCAATTCCAGTAATTAATGCACTTACTGATGTTGATCATCCAACTCAGTTGTTAGCAGACTGGCTGACCATTCGCGAAAACTTTGGTAGCGATATTTCTGGACGTAAATTTGTATACCTTGGTGATGGAAACAATATGTCTCATGCTTGGTTAATTATGGGAGCGATTATGGGTGCACACGTTGTTGCTGCAACACCTGGTGGTAAATGGGCTCCAGATCCAATTGTTGTTGAAGTTGCAAAAAATATTGCGGCACAAAATGGTGGAAAAGTTGAGCTCTCAAATGATCCAGAATCGGCATCGCGTGATGCATCAGTTCTCTACACAGATGTTTGGATGTCTATGGGCGATTCAGAATCTGATCGTGCCGAGAAAACCCGATCTCTATCTCCATTTGCTGTTAGTGAGCAGTTGATGAAACTCACTACTAAGGACTCAATATTTATGCACTGTTTGCCTGCACATCGCGGTGAAGAGGTCTCGGCATCTGTCATTGATGGCCCCCGATCAGTAGTTTGGCGTGAGGCTTTTCACCGCCGCACAACAATTCAAGCGATTTTGTACCACTTGGTCCGTGGAGACTTAGAGGGCTCTTCACGCTAATATTTGTTCCATGCGCATAGCCGTCCCAAAAGAGATTAAATCAGGTGAAAAGCGCGTCGCGCTTGTTCCCGATGTATTAAATAAATTAACTCGCCTAGGCCTTGAAGTTGTCATTGAATCTGGGGCTGGCATTGCATCCCAAGCAAGTGATGCTCAGTTCACTGCTGAAGGTGCGACAGTCAAACAAGGTGATGTCTTATCTGATGCTGATGTGGTCCTATCAGTTCAACCACTTACCCCACAGCAAATGTCCACCCTGAAAAAGGGTGCCATAACAATCTCTTTTCTATCACCAGTTACATCGATTGATTCCATTGAAGCTGCAATCAAAGCAGGAGTTACAGCATTTTCACTTGAATTAGTTCCAAGAATTTCGCGCGCTCAATCAATGGATGCGTTGACATCTCAAGCGTTGTGCGCAGGTTATCGAGCGGCAATTGTTGGCGCAGAACTCTCACCTCGGTTTGCACCAATGCTTATGACTGCTGCAGGAACGGTGACTCCTGCACAAGTATTAGTTCTTGGAGCTGGTGTTGCTGGATTGCAAGCCATTGCAACCTCTCGCCGATTAGGCGCAGTTGTTTCGGCCTACGATGTTCGACCTGCATCTGCAGATGAAGTGCGCTCTATGGGTGCAACATTTATCGAACTCGAACTTGAAGCACTCGAAGGTGCAGGTGGATATGCCCGTGAGATGAGTGAAGATAGAGCAGCAAAGCAGCGTGAACTTCTAACTCCATACATTGCTAAATCACACATAGTTATTACAACTGCAGCCGTTCCCGGACGACAAGCACCTCAGTTAATGACTAAGGCGATGGTTGATTCAATGGCGCCAGGCACAATCATTGTTGACTTAGCAGCTGAAACTGGTGGCAATGTTGAAGGTTCAAAACCTGGAGAAATAATTGAAACTGCTGGTGGGGTTCGTATTTGGGGCGGGAAAGATGTCCCTAGCCAACTTCCTTTTCATGCATCCTTTTTGTACTCACGAAATGTAGTTAACTTACTTTCTCTCTTCACAGTTGGAGAAAAAGAAGGTGTTAAAGCATCGTTTAATCTTGATTTTGATGACGAAATTATCAATGGTGCTGCAGTAACACACGCAGGTACACGAAGAGGAGCACAGTAATGGACGCAATGGCAATTCTTTCCATCTTTGTTTTATCTGTTTTTGTTGGGTTTGAAGTGGTCTCGAAAGTCTCATCAACTTTGCACACTCCTTTGATGTCAGGTGCAAATGCAATCCACGGAGTCATTTTGGTGGGTGCGATCATCGTGGCCGACCACAGCGAGACTAACTTGGAGTTAGGACTCTCACTTGCTGCAATCGTTTTGGCAACAATAAATATGGTTGGTGGATTTGTTGTTACTGATCGAATGCTAGAAATGTTTAAGGGGCAGAAAAAATGAGCCGTACTCTTTACGACATCATTGGATTAGCCGCCGGCATCGCTTTTATCTTGGCGCTGAAAGGGCTTTCACACCCAAAAACAGCTCGCAGAGGAAATCTGATTGGTGCCTTTGGTGCAGGCCTAGCAACACTCGTCGTCTTTTTTTATGCAAGCCCAAATGTGCCTGGTAAGCCAGAAGCATCGTTACCACTTAATAATCTTGGCTGGATTCTTGCAGCGATCGCTGTTGGTTTAATCATTGGAGTTCCAGCTGCACGCAGAGTACAAATGACGCAGATGCCACAGTTGGTTGCACTCTTTAATGGAGTTGGTGGCGGTGCTGCTGCATTAGTGGCGATCGTTGAATATCTGAATTTAGGTGCAGGGGCAACAACTGCTCAAGTTGTATTTACAGTCTTCACAGTAATTGTTGGATGCGTCTCTTTCAGTGGATCGATCATCACATTTATGAAGCTTCAAGAACTCATGACGACAAGGCCAGTAATTTTTCCAGCCGGACGCTTTGTAATTGCCGCGACGTTTGTATCTGTTATCGGCGTAGGAGGCTGGGTAGTCTCCGCTCTTGGTACTACCCCACTGCTTATTCTTGCTGCGCTTTCACTTCTTTTTGGAATTTTGTTTGTGCTGCCTGTTGGTGGAGCAGATGTTCCTATCGTTATCTCTCTTCTAAATGCATTCACTGGATTAACAGTTGCAGCCAGTGGTTACGTACTTGATTCAGTGCTTTTAATTATTGCTGGAACTTTAGTAGGTGCTTCAGGAACTATTTTGACTCGCTTGATGGCAGATGCAATGGGTCGATCCTTATTTGGAACCCTCTTTGGTGCCTTCACTGCGAAAGCACAAGATACTTCTGGAGTAGTCGAAGATCGCCCTGTTCGATCTGGTTCAGCAGATGATGTTGCAATCTTGCTTAACTATGCACGTCGCGTTGTAATTGTTCCTGGATTTGGTCTTGCTGTAGCTCAGGCACAACACACCGTGCGTGAGTTAGCAGATCTCATGATCTCAAAGGGCATTGATGTTGCTTACGGAATTCACCCAGTAGCTGGACGTATGCCAGGACACATGAACGTTCTACTTGCCGAGGCTAATATTCCTTACGATCAATTAGTTGAAATGGATGAAGTGAATCCAACTTTTGGACAAACTGATGTTGCAATTGTCATTGGTGCAAACGATGTCGTAAATCCAGCTGCAAAAACTACGCCGGGATGTCCAATCTATGGAATGCCAATCCTTGAAGTCAGTAATGCGGCCAATATTATTTTCCTTAAGCGTTCAATGCGCCCGGGCTTTGCCGGAATTGAAAATGAGCTTCTCTATGATCCAAAGACCATGCTTTTGTTTGGTGATGCCAAAGCCTCGCTTACTAAAGTCGTTTCGTCCCTCAAGGCTTTGTAAGCCTCTATTGAGGTTGCATGTAGTTGAACTTTCAACTACAGTTGGGACCTAAGCAAAGGAGCCAAAAGTGCCTGCAGTTTCCGTAAGCGACATAACTATTTTGCCCCGCGTTCAAGAATTGCCAGGAGCAAAAGCTCGCGCAGTTAAAAGTATTACTACTGCCCCGCAAGGTTTTGAAGGTGAAGGCTTTCCTGTTCGCCGCGCTTTTGCAGGTATAGATCTGGCCGACTTAGATCCGTTCATTCACTTAGATGAAATGGGTGAAGTTGAATACGCACCTGGTGAGCCAAAGGGAACTCCATGGCACCCACACCGCGGCTTTGAAACTGTGACATACATAATTGATGGAATTTTTGATCATCAAGATAACAATGGTGGCGGTGGAACTATTTCTGATGGCGATACACAGTGGATGACAGCCGGTGCGGGGATTTTGCACATCGAAACTCCACCTGAACATTTAGTAATGTCAGGTGGTTTATTTCATGGCTTTCAACTGTGGGTAAATCTTCCAGCAGCAAAGAAATGGTCTCCTCCTGCATATCAAGATGTTCGTGCTAAAGATGTTGCACTTTTAACTTCACCAGATGGTGGATCACTTTTGCGCGTCATTGCCGGAGAAGTTGCCGGAAACTTTGGTCCCGGATCTACACAAACTCCGATTACTTTATTGCATGCAAGTATTGCGCCAGGAGCCGAACTTCGTTTGCCATGGCGCAAAGATTACAACGCACTTGTTTACACGATGTCAGGATTTGGTTTTGTTGGAGATGAATCACGTCCTATTCAAGCAGGACAACTTGCTGTCTTTGGAGATGGAGATTCAATTGTTGTTCGTGCTGCAAACCAACAAGAGGCACGCTCACCAGAGCTTGAACTATTTATTCTTGGTGGAGCACCGATCAAAGAACCCGTGGCATGGATGGGGCCCTTTGTGATGAATACCAAAAAGGAAGTTCTGCAGGCATTTGAAGATTTCCAAAAAGGATTACTTGGTTCAATTCCTGCAATTTACAAAGAAGATGCCTCACCAAAGGCGCCTCTTAATCGCAGTGGTGATGGTTCGAAATTAGGTGGAGAGATCAAAGATGCAAATGTCCTTGATGTTCACGGCGCACCAACAGATTTGCAAGAAGGCTAATTAAAAGGTTAAGCCTTTAAATCTACGTGCTTATAGTGGAGGTGCCGGGAATCGAACCCGGGTCCTTCGGTGCAAAAACAGGGCTTCTACGGGCGTAGTGTGATTAACGCTTTCTCAGTCCCGAAGTTTCTCCACACGACTCTTCGACGAACTCAGTTGCA
>Ga0209768_10000310_pt1 | contig 33456 bp, 51 predicted proteins | sample LauGreSBDMM110SD_3_FD_187564 | JGI IMG/M metagenome (GOLD analysis project Ga0209768, IMG submission 187564) | Freshwater lake microbial communities from Lake Michigan, USA - Sp13.BD.MM110.SD (SPAdes) (version 2) | ecosystem: Environmental > Aquatic > Freshwater > Lake | place: Lake Michigan... | reverse complement strand
GCGAGAGAGAGGACAGGTTGGTGGCCTGTTAATAATGATGTGATGCTGTATGTGAATCGTCCTGAGACATTTAGGGTGATAGACCAGATGATTGAGGACTATGATATTTGGAAGCAGTATGTCTGGAGGACTCAGCAACATATCTGGAATATGAAGCAAGAGCTAGATTGGGCTGATAAGGCTATTCGGATTGTTGAGTCTGAGGTGATGAACCAAAGCATGAAGAGGTGGCAGATTGGGGAGTTTATTGTCCACTTCTATGGAATGCCACTAGAAGAGAAGATTAAGAATGCCTATGCAATGGCTGCTTTGTTTCCCGATGGGGTTCCTGTGTTTAAGATAAACAACGAAGGCCCATTACCGAATGTTGTTGAATAAGGAGTATATATGGCTGGTTTTCCAATGAGAAGAGCGTTAGAGAAGAAGATTGAAGAGCTTGGAGGGATAGAGTTCGTTACCGCACATATAAGTCAGGGAATGACCATTGGGAGGTTGGCTGAGTTCATAGAATGCTCCAGACCCATGCTTTCCTTCTGGATTAACCATACTGATGAGCGTAGAGATGCGGTACTCGCTGCACGTAAGCTAAAGGCTGAGAAACTGGCAGAAGAGGCTTTAGACATTGCTGACCAAGCAGATGAGACAAGCAATAGTGGAGTGAATAAAGCCAGACTTCAAGTCGATACTAGGAAGTGGATGGCCTCCAAGCTTGATCCTGAGAACTACGGAGATACCGCCAAAACCCAAGTCAATATCTCTTTAGGTGATCTACACCTCCAAGCCCTTAAGCACATGGGTAAGGCTGAAGTTGTAACATTGGAAAACAATGGCACATAACCCATTTATCCAGTTCATTACCCTATACAGGAGTGATCCTGTTCTGTTCGTTAAAGAAGTCCTAGGAGTAGAGCCTGATGATTGGCAGAAGGACTTTCTTAACGCTGTAGCTACTGGTGAGAGAAAGATCTCAATCAGGTCTGGTCACGGAGTGGGTAAGTCCACAACGGCATCATGGGCAATGCTGTGGTTCTTGTTGACCAGGTATCCCGTCAAAGTCGTGGTGACTGCCCCTACTTCTGCCCAACTGTATGACGCTTTGTTTGCCGAGCTAAAGAGGTGGGTCAAAGAACTACCCCAACCTATCCAAGACCTACTTGATGTCAAACAAGAGAGGATCGAACTCAAAGCTTCCGCTACAGAGGCGTTCATCTCTGCTCGAACCAGTAGGGCTGAACAGCCCGAAGCCCTACAAGGTGTTCATTCTGAGAATGTCATGTTGGTTGCGGATGAGGCTTCTGGTGTTCCAGAGGCAGTATTCGAGGCTGCTGCAGGTTCTATGTCTGGACACAATGCTCTAACTATCCTACTAGGCAACCCCGTCAGGTCTTCTGGCTTCTTCTTTGACACACATAATCGGCTCAAAGATGAGTGGTGGACAAAGAGAGTATCCTGTATTGACTCTACTCGGGTGAGTAAAGAGTACGTTGAGGACATGAAATCCCGCTATGGCGAGGAAAGTAATGCCTATCGGATCAGGGTTTTGGGTGAATTCCCAAGGAGCGATGATGACACGATTATTCCTATGGAGTTACTTGAGTCTGCTAAACACAGAGACACAAGAGCTTACGAAGACGCTCCGATCATTTGGGGACTTGACGTTGCTCGGTTCGGCTCTGACTCGTCAGTTCTGTGTAAGCGTCAATCCAATGTGGTTCATACACTAGAGCGTTGGAGAAACCTAGACCTGATGCAATTAACAGGTGCAGTAGTCGCTCAATACGAAGCTTGTGACCACAAGAGCCGCCCAACAGAGATTCTGGTTGACTCTATCGGCCTCGGAGCTGGTGTTGTTGACCGACTAAGGGAACTAAAACTACCCTGCCGTGGGATTAACGTGTCCGAAAGTCCTGCTATGGGTGGGACGTATTTGAACCTAAGAGCAGAACTATGGCATAAAACCAAGGCTTGGCTTGAGAAACGGGACTGCAAGATACCCAATAATGAGGATTTCATTGCTGAACTGGCAACAGTTAGGTACACATTTACATCTAACGGAAAAATAAAAATCGAATCTAAAGACGATATTCGCAGACGGGGCTTGAAATCTCCCGATATGGCTGACGCTTTTGTCTTGACATTTGCCTCAGATGCCGCCACCATCTCTTGGGGGTCTAACTTGTCTTGGGGAAAACCAATTAAAAGGTTAATCCGAGGCTTGGTCTGATTGCCGTTGCCATTTTGAGCCACCCTAAAAAAGTGGCTCTTTTTTTTATTAACACAATATGGTAGTATTACGCAACCTATATTGGAGATTCCTATGAAAATGGATGAAGCCGCCAACAAGATTGGCAAGGTAATGGGCGAATACAAGCGTGGCAAGCTCAAGTCTTCCTCTGGTCAGAAGGTTAAATCCCGTGACCAAGCTGTCGCTATCGCCATGAGTGAGGCTCGTGCCATGCCAAAGCGTGGTGGTAGAACTGCAACCAATCGGAGCAAAAAATGAAGCAAGGTTTATATGCCAATATCAATGCCAAACAAGAACGAATTAAAGCTGGCTCTAAAGAAAAGATGCGAAAGCCTGGCACTAAAGGTGCGCCTACTGCTAAAGACTTTAAGCAAGCGGCTAAGACTGCTAAAAAGAAATGATTAAGCGTGGTTCAGAAGAGTTCTCTGGCTACAACAAGCCAAAGAAAACTCCTAACCACCCAAAGAAAAGCCATGCTGTATTGGCTAAGTCTGGTGACGAAGTGAAGTTAATTCGCTTTGGTCAACAAGGTGTTTCTGGAAGTCCTGATGGATCTAAAAGAAACGAAGCATTTAAAGCCCGTCATGCTCAGAATATTGCCAAAGGCAAAATGAGTGCAGCATTCTGGGCAAACAAGGTTAAATGGTAACTATGAACTGCCCAACCGCAACCTATGACATCAAGTTCAACTTAAAGAATCGTAATTGGGCGATCAAGAATGTTGACTATGGTCCTGCCAACCCAGAAGAAGATAACGAAGAATACTGGCAGAACCTTGCTGATATGTGGTCAGTATCTATTGATGAAGTTCAAGAGATGCGTTGCGGTAACTGCGCTGCCTTTATCCAAACCCCCGAGATGCTTGACTGTATCCTAAAAGGTATAGATGAAGAGACTGATGGCTATGCCAAAGATGTCCAAGGTGCGGCTAATCTTGGCTACTGTGAACTGTTTGATTTCAAGTGTGCAGGTGAGCGCACCTGTTCAGCATGGCTATTGGGTGGCCCTATCACCAAGAAGATGACCAAGAATCAGCAGAATATGTTGATGATGGCTAAGACCGAATACGACATGGAAGATGAAGGAGAAGAATAATGGGTGATTTTTTTGCTGCTCTATTGGAATCTTTAAAAGGTGGTAATGTTGAAGTTGGCGCTGGAGGTGGAATGTCTGAAGCAGTTGCTAGTGGCGGCATGGCTCCACCCTCCACAATGGAAAAGTTAGGAAGTACTGTTGGTGTACTTGGTAATGAAGCTATTGCACCTACTATGCAAGCCTATAAAACCTTTACCAATCCAAATGCTACTGCTGGCGATATGTTGTCAGGCGCATATAAGTATGCTTTCAGCCCACAAGGGAAACAAGATGAGCAAATGATGGCTCCACAGCAATTTAGCATGAGTGGTGGTATGGGTGGTATGGCAAATAACTATGTTGGTGGCATTCCATCACTACTCCAAGGTTATGGCGGTGCATCACAAGGTATTCTTCCATACATTGCTGGACGTTAAGGATTTAAAATGAAACAAGATAACCCAATGTTGATGGCTGAAACCTTGCAAGGCGAGATGCAAGAAGATGAGGTAATGTCAGAAGAGCAACTTCAAGGCGTTATTTCTGCTGAAATTTATGATGCTATTTCTTTCATTGATGATGACATTGGTGGCAATCGTGCGATGGCTACTGAATACTATTACGGACAACCCTTTGGTGACGAAGAAGAAGGACGTTCACAAGTAGTATCAATGGACGTACGTGATACTGTACAAGGCATACTGCCTAGCTTGATGCGTATTTTCTTTGGCCCAGAGCGTGTGGTTGAGTTTGCCCCACAAGGACCAGAGGATGTACAGTCTGCTGAACAAGCGACAGACTATGTAGACTTTATTTTCAAGCGTGATAACCCAGGCTTTAAGATTTTGCACTCGGCATTCAAAGACGCTTTGGTACGCAAATGCGGTATTGTGAAGTACTGGTGGGATGAGTCTGTTGAAGTTAAAGCAGAGTCATTCTCTATGCTTGATGAGCAGACAATGATGTTCCTAACTCAAGACCCAGACATTGAGATTTCTGCGGTGCGTGAGTATCCGATTCCTGGCATGGCAGAACAGAATGCCGCCCAAGGAATTATGACTCCACCTCCCATGATGTATGACGTGGAGATCAAGCGCAGAATTAAATCAGGCAAAGTCAAGATTGAGGCCCTACCTCCTGAAGAGTTCCTAATTGACCGCAGAGCAAAGTCCATTGATGAGGCTACTTTTGTAGGCCACAGGGCTATGAAGACTGTTTCCGATCTAGTCGCAATGGGCTATGACTACGATGAGATGGTTGAGGTTGCTGGTAATGGTAATGACTTTGACAACAACGAAGAGTACCAAGCACGTAATCCATTTGCTGTTATCAGTACTTCAAATAATGGTGATCCATCTAGCAAGAGTGTTCTCTACATTGAAGGCTACTTAAAGGTAGACTTTGATGGCGATGGCATTGCTGAAATGCGTAGGATTTGCACAGTCGGTACTGGCAACAAAGTTATCCGCAATGAAATTGTTGATAGCCGTCAGTTTGCTGACTTCTGCCCAGATCCAGAACCCCATACCTTCTTTGGTATGTGTCCTGCTGATGTAGTAATGGACATTCAGCGCATCAAATCCAATGTCCAACGTGGTATTTTGGACTCTTTGGCTCAGTCTATCCACCCACGTACAGCAATCGTGGAAGGTCAGGCCAACATGGAAGACGTGTTGAATACAGAAGTTGGTGCTGTTATTCGGATGAGAGCGCCAGGTATGGTTCAACCGTTTACAACTCCATTTGTTGGTCAGGCAGCATTCCCAATGCTTGACTACTTGGATGACATTAAACAGACCCGTACAGGCATTTCTAAGGCCGCCTCTGGCCTAGATGCGGATGCGTTGCAAAGCACTACTAAGGCCGCAGTATCTGCGACTGTTAATGCCGCACATCAGCATATTGAGATGATTGCCCGTACCTTTGCTGAAACTGGTTTGCGTAAGTTATTTACTGGCATCTTGAAACTCGTTATTGAGAATCAAGATAAAGCCAGAATGATTCGTTTGCGTAATACATTCGTGCCAATTGACCCCCGTTCTTGGGATGCCAATATGGATGTGATTGTTAATGTAGGCGTCGGTGATGGCACTATTGAAGACAGAATTAATGTGTTGAGCCAAGTGGCTATGCGTCAAGAAATGCTGATTAAAGAAACTGGAGTTAATAATCCTGTTGTTTCTTTGCCACAGTATACAAATACCTTAACTAAGCTTTTACAGTTGGCAGGTATTAAGGATTCACAGAATTACTTTAACCAGTTGCCTGTTGACTTCCAACTGCCAGAGCCACCCCCACCAAAGCCTACTCCAGAGGAGATGTTGGCTCAAGTACAGGTTCAGTCTATCCAAGCTGATATTCAAAAGAAGGCAGCTGAATTGGATTTAGAGCGCCAAAAAATGATTATGTCTGATGATCGTGAAAGAGATCGTGTTGAACAAGATGGTATTTTGCGTAGATATGAGCTAGAATTGAAATATGGTGTACAAATTCAAAGTGCGGAGATTAATGCCGCAATGAATACAGACCGAGAATTAATCCGTCAACAGGCTGCAATGAATCAGACGCAAGTCCCTCAACAGCCCCAACCAATGATGTAAATGGACGATCTAGAAATTAACCTCGCAAGAGGAGACAGAGCAAAGTTACTTCTTGAGGATGAACTCCTCAATGAGATGCTTAAACGAATTGAAGATGACTGTTATCGTGAGATTCGTTCTTCCAAACTAATGGAAGGACCAGTTAGAGAGCAAGCTTACTTGCTTCTGACAACAGTTGATATTCTGAGAGCAAAACTACGCTCTGTTATGGATACAGGCAAGATGGCAGAAGTTGCCCTTGTACGTAGACGGGGAAGACCCCCGAACAAATGATTGTTAAACTAAGAGGTAAATATGTCCGATAACGCAAACGCAGTCGGTTCGATTACAGTAAACCAAGCAGCGCAAAGCTTTGCTTCCATGCTAGACAGCCAAGAGGGTGTTGACACTGGTGCAGAGGCGCAACCAGAGGAGGAGCAATCCGAATCTGAGTCTGAGGAAGTGGAATCTGCGGAGACGCAAGATGAAACAGAGGAATCTTCCGAGGAAGTAGAAGGCGAAGAAGAGGAAGCTGAAGAAGAAGCTCCAAGGGATGAGAAGTTTGTTGTCAAAGTTGATGGCAAAGAAATCGAAGTCCCGAAGGATGAACTGATCCGAGGCTACCAACGTGAAGCTGACTACACACGGAAAACGCAGAAACTGGCAGAAGAGCGCAAATTAGTCGAGTCTGAGTTTCAGCAAGTACGTGGAGAGCGTGAACAATACTCTCAGATATTAGGACAATTACAGCAGAAATTGCAGGAGTTTGAGCCTCCAGAGCCTGATTGGAACCGATTGGAAGTTGAAGACCCAACTGAATATGCCCGTCAATGGACATCACATCAGCGTAGGCAACAACAGAAATATGCGGTTCAAGCAGAGCAACAAAGGCTTAACCAAGTGCAACAAGTTGAACAACAGAAGCATTTGCAACAAGTAATGGCGCAAGAAATTGCAAGTTTGAAAGAGAAAATTCCAGAGTGGAGTTCTCCAGAGACAGCCAAAACAGAAGGTAAAGCTTTATTGGAATATGGCCAGAATTTAGGGTTTTCTGAGCAAGAGTTGAGTACGATTACAGATTCACGGGCATTGCTTGCGCTTCACAAAGCGTGGAAGTATGACCAGATGATGAGTAAGCGTCCTGAGTTCCAAGCTAAGATTAAGAAGGCTCCTAAGATGGTCACTCCTGGTTCAGCAGGTAGCGTGAGTTCTAAGTCTAGTGATATAAATAACGCAAAAAAGCGTCTTGCACAAACTGGAAGCGTCAGAGATGCCGCATCCCTTTTCGAGAAATTTATTTAAGGAATTATCATGGCTGCTATTACAAACACGTACACCCGATTTGACGCTAAAGGCGTTCGGGAAGATCTTTCAAACGTCATTTATCAGATCTCTCCAGAAGAGACTCCATTCATGAGCAATGTTGGTCGTGAGAACGTCACCAACACTTTCTTTGAGTGGCAAACTGATGATTTGGCTGCTGCTATCACAACTAATGCTCAGATCGAGGGTGATGACATCACTTCTTTCACAGCAGCAACTGCTACAGTTCGTTTGGGTAACTACACTCAGATCAGCCGTAAAGACGTGATTATCTCTGGCACTTTAGAGTCAGTTGATAAGGCAGGTCGTCGCTCAGAATTGAGCTACCAAATGGCTAAAAAATCTGCGGAAATTAAGCGAGACATGGAGGCCACAATGTTGGCTAACCAAGCCGCTACTGCTGGTTCTACATCTGCCGCCCGTAAAACAGGTGCATTGCTGGCCTTCTTGAAGACCAATACTAACGAAGGTACTGGTGGTTCTGATCCTTCATACACTACCATTCCTGATGCGGCTCGTACAGATTCCACAGCAGGTAACTTGCGTTCATTCAGCGAGACATTGCTGAAGGATGTAATCCAGAAGGTTTGGACAGAAGGTGGTTCACCATCTATCGTTATGGCTGGTCCTGTTAACAAGCAGAACTTGTCTAAGATGGCTGGTATTGCTGGTCAGCGTTTCAATGTGACAGGTCCTAAGCCTTCTACAATTATTGGCGCTGCAGATATTTATGTCTCCGATTTCGGAAACGTGAGTATTGTTGCCAACAGGTTCCAACGTGATCGTGATGTTTTCGTGCTTGATCCTGAGTACGCAAGCGTTGCTTATCTGCGTCCTTTCCAGACAGTTGAACTGGCTAAGACAGGTGATGCCGAGAAGCGTATGCTCTTGTGCGAGTGGGGCTTGAAAATCAAGAACGAGAAGGCTCATGGAGCAGTCTACGACTTGAACACTACAATTCAGAGCTAATCTGAGTAACCAAGGGTGGGCTAATAACCCACCCTTTTTTTATGACTACAAAAATCTTTGACATAAACTCAGAAATGGGGACCAAAAAGCTTTGGCATTACGATGCTGACAAAGATGAGGCAACCATTCAGACAATCATTGATGCTACCGAAGTGGTAGAAGCAAACAAAGAACGATTTAATTCGTTTGATGAGAAGGCCAATTGGAAGGGTGATTTGCACCATGTTGCATCTATCCCAATGGCTTTGTATTATCAAATGAAAGCAGAAGGTAAGCTTGATGACCAAGCCTACATGAAGCGTTGGTTGAATGACCCTGATAATCGTGCATTTCGCACAAGACCTGGAGAAGTTTAATGGATAGTAAGACCATTGGGATATTAGTCCCAACACGGGACTTTGTTAATTCTGGATTTGCTTTTGATTTAGCTAAGCTAGTAGGATTTACTGTAGGTACAACAAATCACAAAGTAGTGATCTACACTAGTTCTGGAACTTTACTGTCAGCACAACGTCAGGATTTGGCTAGGGATGCGGTGGCAGCAGAATGTACGCATACCCTATGGCTAGATAGCGATATGCGCTTCCCAAAGGATTCTATTATCCGATTACTGGCACATGATACTGGTATTGTCTGTGGAAACTATGCCAAGCGTAGATTCCCAACTGAACCGATTGCGGTGAAAAAAAATACCCCAGACATGGATGCAACTTTTATCAATCGGGTATATACTGAGGACGATTCAACAGGACTTGTTGAAGTAGACTACTGCGGAATGGGCGTAATGCTTGTTAAATCCGAAGTCTACAAATCTATGGAATATCCTTGGTTCGCTATCCCTTGGGTTCCCGCTGCGGAAGACTATATTGGTGAAGATGTATGGTTTTGCCGTAGAGCCGCCCAAAATGGGCATAAAACTTATATTGACCAAGATCTCTCAAAACAGATCTTTCATATTGGTACATTTGAGTACAAACATGAGCATACACTAGCGTGTAGGGATGTAGAAAATGGCACTTGATACCTTTAGCGGTTTAAAGACAACGATAGCGGATTATCTTAACCGGGATGATCTGACTTCTGCTATTCCAGGCTTTATTACATTGGCTGAAGCAAAGTTCAATCGTAAGTTGCGTGTAAGACAGATGGTTAAAAGGGCTACGGCTACTTTGGATACTCAGTATTTTGCCTTCCCATCTGACTTCTTACAGGCCAAAGAATTCCAACTGAATACAAATCCAATTACTTACCTACAGTATGTAACGCAGAATCAAGGTGATTACGGGTCTGCAACTAATTATGTTGCTAATGGTAAGCCTCTGTTTTATACAATTATTGGTACTCAGATACAAGTCATTCCAACTCCTGATACTGGTTATACGGGTGAACTTACATATTATGGTAAGATTCCTGCGCTGAGTGATTCAAACACAAGCAACTGGCTTTTGGCCTATGCCCCAGACTTGTACTTATATGGTTCTTTAGTAGAAGCAACACCATATTTAAAAGATGATGAGCGTCTAGCCGTTTGGAGTACGTTATATACAAACTCCTTGGGCGACATTGAAATAGCAGATCAAAGGGCGTCTGTTGCTTCAACTCCGATTGTTCGTGCCCGATCTTTGGGGTGATATATGGCAGGTTCTTTTACAGATTATCTTGAAGACAAGATTCTAAAGCACGTATTCACTAATACTGCTTATACATCTCCTACAACTGTTTATGTTGGACTGTTTACTGTTGCACCTACTGATGTGGGTGGTGGTACAGAGGTATCTGGTAGCGGATACGCACGTAAGTCTGCCGCCTTTACAGTAAGTGGTACAGGCACTTTAGCAACTAATAGTTCAGCAATTGACTTTGATGCGGCTACTGGTACTTGGGGAACAATTGTTGCCATTGCTATATTTGACGCACTTACAACAGGCAATATGCTTGCTTTTGCTGACCTAACGACAAGTAAGTCTATTGCAAGTGGTGATGTGTTACGCATCCCTGCTGGCGATCTTGACATCACATTGAGTTAATCATGGCATTAGTTCTTGCTGATCGTGTCAAAGAGACCACGACTACGACAGGAACGGGTACTCTTACCCTTGCTGGCGCAGCTACTGGTTTTCAATCATTTTCAGTAGTTGGAAATGGCAATACTACATACTATGCCATATCTTCTGCTAGTGGATCTGAGTGGGAAGTTGGAATTGGCACATACACATCGTCTGGTACAACATTAGCTAGAACAACAATTCTTGGATCGTCAAATAGTGGATCTGCTGTAAATCTTTCAGCAGGAACTAAAGATGTGTTTGTAACATATCCATCAGTAGTAAGTTCTGCTAGTCCTGTAATGATGCAAAGTGATACTGTTACCGAAAATATGACAGTTTATGCTGGAACAAATGGTTTTTCTGTTGGTCCTGTTACTCTTGTTTCGGGTAAATCTGTAACAGTAACATCTGGTCAAAGGTGGGTAGTTATATGAGCACTATTTCAGCAGGAACAACTACAACTACGGCGCTGGTCAGCACTGCTGACACTACAGGCAATTTGGTACTTACACCCACATCTGGGTTGGTGACTGTTAACGCTACTGGCGCTTTGACTTTGCCTGCTGGGACAACGGCTCAACGACCCAGCTCCCCTACAGCTGGGATGACTCGTTGGAACACAACCAACACAAACCTTGAAGTCTACGACGGGACTATCTGGGAGGCTGTTACAGTAACTCCGGCTGATGCGTATTCCGTTTATTTGAATGGGTGGGGTGGCGGCGGTGGTGGTTTTGTCACTAATGGTGGCGGCGGTGGCGGTGCAGCGTATGGTGTTGCTTTACTTACCATTTCAACTGCTTACGCGGTAGTGGTGGGTGGAGGCGGGGCGTATAGAGCCAATGGCTCTAATGGAGGAACAACTGTTGCCGGTGGTGGAGGTCTTGCTGGGTCTGTTGGAGCTGGCGGTCAAGGCGGTGGTTATTCAGGAATTTTTTTGACATCTGCTACGCAAGCTAACGCATTGTTAATTGCCGGGGGAGGTTCTGGTTCTGGTTTTGGCGCTGCTGGCGGTGCTGGTGGCGGGACTACTGGAGTTGATGGTAGTGGATCAAACTTTGGAACTGGTGGATCACAAAGCGCAGGCGGTCTTGGTGGGAATTCTCAAGGGGGAGTTACTAATGGATCGGCACTGCAAGGTGGCACTCCAAGCACTTTTGGTGATGGCGGCGGTGGCGGTGGCGGTGGCGGTGGCTATTGGGGTGGAGGCGCAGGTTTTAACGGAGATAGTCCTGCGGGGAACTCTGGTGGCGGTGGTGGTTCTGGGTACTTCAAGTCTGGCACAGTAACAAGTGCGGCGTTAACTGCTGGCAGCGGATCAACACCGGGGGACTCAAGTAATGCTTTGCGTGGCTCTTATGGTAATGGTGGTTCTGGTACAGGTAATGGTACTCAGGGCGTTTTTATTATTAGCTATTTGGGCGCACAACGAGGTACTGGTGGTACTGTAACTTCTTCTGGTGGTTACACATACCACACGTTCACAACCGCTGGCACATATACTGCGTAAGGACATAAAATGGCTTGGTACGCAAAAGTAGAAAATAACATCGTTACTGATGTGTTGTATTTGGTAGATACCAAAGATAGTGATTGGTTGTATCGAGAATATGGCGGTACATGGTTGAAATGTACGGAAGATGGCTCAATACGCCAATGCTTCCCAGGTGTTGGTTATGTCTATGACAGCCAAACTGATGCGTTCATTCCACCAAAACCATTTGCATCTTGGTTGTATAACCAAACGACTAATCAATGGTATGCACCCGTTACATATCCAACTGATGGCAAGCGTTATTTGTGGGATGAAGCCACAGTATCTTGGGTTTTGGTTCAATAAAGATTGAGGCAGACATGGCACATTTTGCAGAAATTGGATTAAACAACACGGTGTTGCGCGTTATTGTTGTAAGCAATGACGATTGCAAAGATCAGCATGGCGCTGAGTCAGAAACAATTGGCGCTAAGTTTTGCCACGATTTGTTAGGCGGTGTGTGGTTACAAACCAGCTATAACGGTAATATGCGCAAGAATTACGCTGGGATTGGTTATACATACGATTCAACTCGTGATGCGTTTATTGCACCCAAGCCGTTTGCTTCATGGACTTTAGACGAAACTACTTGCCAGTGGAATGCACCTGTTGCATATCCAATTGATGATAAGAAATACACTTGGGATGAGGCTACAACTTCTTGGGTTGAAGTAACCTCATAAGGAAAAATAATGGCATCAACGATTAACGCCGATAGTGGATCAGTATCAGGAAGTGCTGGTTTAAAGACAGTCGCTGATTCGTCTGGCGTTCTTGCGCTTCAAACAAATGGTACAACTGCGGTCACGATTGGCACAGATCAGAATGTTGTATTTAATTCTACGGGTTCATTAACTCTCCCAGTTGGCACTACAGCCCAACGCCCAACTCCTGCAAATGGGATGACCCGCATAAATACTTCTCTTGGGGTTCTTGAGGTGTATTCAACTGTTAATAGTTCTTGGAATACTATTTCTACCTTTGTAAATGTCGCATCTTCAATTGAACTTTTGATTGTTGCTGGCGGTGGCGGTGGTGGTAGTTTGGTAAATGGTGGCCGAGGCGGGGGTGGCGGTGCTGGTGGTTTGCTTTACTACGGCGCTGAAACACCAAAAACTCCTAATGGCGCTGCTGTAGCTGTTACGGCTGGTGTTTCCTATACCATCACTATAGGCGCAGGAGGGATTGCATCTACTACTGGAACTATTGGTGATGGTGTTAACTCCGCAATGACGATAGGTGCAACTACATATACCGCAGTTGGCGGTGGTGGTGGTGCTTATTCTGACGGGCAAACAGGGCACACTGGTGGCTCTGGAGGTGGTGGCTGGTACAACGGTCTTGTTGCCAGTAGTGGTACAGCCGGACAAGGAACTGCTGGTGGTGGCGGTACTTATGATGCTAATTATGGCGGTGGTGGTGGTGGCGGTGCAGGTGTAGCTGGCGGTAATGGTACGTCCTCTAGAGGAGGAAGTGGTGGTAATGGACTTGCTTATGTAATTAGCGGATCTTCAACCACATATGCAGGCGGCGGCTCTGGAGATTTGTGGGCTGGTACTGGCGTTACAAATGGAGGTGTACCGGGCACAGGCGGTGGCGGTACAGGTCAAAATATTTCGGGTGGTACAAACGGTGCAGCAAACACAGGTGGTGGTGGCGGAGCCGGATCGGGCCTTGGTGGTTCTGGAGTGGTTATTCTTCGTTATCCAGATACCTTTGCGGCGGCAACATCTACAACGGGTAGCCCAACCATTACTGTTGCTGGTGGTTACAGAGTTTATAGATTCACCGCCTCTGGTTCAATCACTTTCTAAAATAGCATGACTTCAACAGTTAATTCTGACAACGGAGCAGTTTCAGGTGTTCCAGGTGTAAAGAAGGATGGGGATTCGTCTGGCGTTCTTGCGCTTCAAACAAATGGCTCTTCAGCAATAACTGTAAGTACATCTCAAAATGCCACATTGAATTCCACTGGTGCAGTAACTCTTCCTATTGGTACAACGGCACAGCGGCCAGCAACCCCTGCTAATGGAATGACGCGCATTAACACGACTACAAATACTTTTGAGGTTTATTCAACAATCAACAGTAGTTGGAATACAGTTAGTACATTCACAAATGCCACTCCAACGGTGGAATATTTAGTTGTTGCTGGTGGCGGTGGAGGCTGTCAAGGGCGAAGTAGCGGTCAAGGCGGTGGCGGTGGTGGCGCTGGTGGGTATAGAACCGCATCTGGATTTGCTGTAACGGCTGGTTCGTCCATTACAGTTACTGTTGGCGCTGGAGGTACGGGGGGTGTTTATCCAAGCACCAATCCAACAAGCGGGTCAGATTCAGTTTTTTCATCTATCACGTCAACTGGCGGCGGTTCTGGTGGAGGCGCTTTTGCTTCCCCCCCTGTTGCTAATGGTGGCTCTGGCGGCGGTGCGGGTCAATATGGTGCGGCTGGTACGGGTATTTCTGGGCAAGGGAATAACGGTGGTACTGCGCCTGACGACGGTGCTGGCGGTGGTGGTGGAGCCGGGGCAGTTGGTGCAAATGGTGTAGGTCGTGTCGGTGGTAATGGTGGCGTAGGATCAGCTTCATCAATTACAGGAACTTCTGTTTTCCGTGCTGGTGGCGGAGGTGGTGGTGGAAATACTTCAGCGGCTGGCGGTAATGGTGGCGGCGGTATTGGTGGAGATTACGATGACAATATAGCGGCTACTGCTGGCACGGCGAATATGGGTGGCGGTGGTGGTGGTGGCGTTTATTTATTTTCACCATCCAGAGAAGGTAAAGCTGGCGGTTCTGGTATCGTCATAATTCGCTATGCAGATACGTACGGCGCGGCTACATCCACTACCGGATCTCCAACCATTACCGTTGCTGGGGGTTATCGCGTGTATACATGGACATCTTCTGGCACAATTACTTTTTAAAATATCATGCAAAATCAAACAATACTTACTGATGAACAACTAGAACAACTAGTTGAAAAAGTCACAGAAAAAGTAATAGAAAATGTTTATATTTCTATTGGGAAAAGTATTGTTAAAAAGTTTTTCTGGATAGTAGGTTTAGGAACAGTTGCTCTTTTTGCATGGTTATCAGGTAATGGACACTTGAAATAATGTTTGGAATAAGTGCTTTTTCGCAGTCTCCCTTCTCTACGCTTGGTGGCGGTGGAGTATTTGAGGTTTCCGCAGAAGTAATTAGCACATCATCTATTACAACAAATGCAATAGCAATTAAGGCTGTAAGTGCAGCTCCTGCTAGTGAATCTTCAATTACATCTTCTGCACTAGTTATTAAATCTGTTCAAGCAGAAATTCAGTCATCTAGTAGCATTCAAGCATCTGTAGCAACAGTTATAACTTGTTCAGCAAATGTATCTTCAGTTTCATTAGTTGATTGCGTTGTTAATTTACAAACAAATACTAGTGCTTTTATAATTGGAAGCACTATTGTTGCTGTTTCTGCAAGATATAAATGGGAAGATGCAAGTTTAATTTCAGAAACTTGGTCAACAATTTCAGATCAATCAGAGATTTGGACTGATGCAACAGATCAATCCGAGTCTTGGACAGTAACTACGCAATGAGGTAAATATGGCTGATACAACAACCACAAATCTAGGTCTTACAAAACCAGAAGTTGGCGCTTCTAGCGATTCATGGGGTACTAAGATAAACACAGACTTTGATCTAGTTGATGCTTTGTTTGACTCTGGTCCTGTACTAAAGCTTGCTAAAGGTGGAACAGGCGCTGCTACTGCGGCTAATGCCCGTACAAACTTAGTAGTGCCTGGTACTGGTACAGACAATGTATATACTGGTAAGCAGACATTTACTGGGTCTACAACTGCTGTAGGTACAAAGTTTGTCAATGCGTTAGAAAAGGTAACTGTTTCTGCTACTGCGGCAACAGGCACTATTGCTTACTACGCAACAACTCAGTCTGTTTTGTATTACACAAGCAATGCTTCTGCTAACTGGACAATAAATATCACAGGTGCAAGCACTCCAGTAACGCTTGATACATTGATGGCAACAGGAGAGTCTATTTCTGTTGTGCATTTGGTTACAAATGGCTCTACTGCTTATTACAACAACGTAATACAGATTGATGGTACAGCTACAGGTGTAACTGTTAAGTGGCTTGGTGGTGTGGCTCCAACTGCTGGTACTGCAAGTGCAATTGACGCATACACATATACAGTAATTAAAACTGGTTCTGCGGCATTTACTGTATTGGTTTCTAAAGCAATTTTTGCTTAAGGTAAATATGCCACTCCTAACAACGATTGCATCATCCTCTACAAGAGCATTTGGTAGCGGCTTGAATAATGGCTATGGTAGTGCTTTATTCACTACTGCTGGTACTTTTTCATGGACTGCTCCTGCAAACGTAACAAGTGTTTGCGTTCTTTGCATTGGTACTGGCGGTAATGGTGCGGGTAATGGTGGAGGCGGTGGCGGTGGTGCATTAGCTTATAAAAATAATATTACTGTTGTGCCAGGCAATTCTTACACAGTAACAGTTGGATCAGGATCAGTATTTCAAGGCGTAACTGCTGGCGATGGGGCTGCTGGTGGTGTAAATGGTGGCGCAGGTGGTACTGCTACAGGCGGTGATGTAAATTATTCTGGTGGTGCTGGTGGTGCAGACCGAGGCTCTGGTGGAGGCGGTGCTGCGGGGTATGGAGGAAATGGCTCTGCTGGCTCTGCTGGCGGCCCTGTTGGTGGTAATCTTGCAGGAGGTGGCGGTGGAGGCGTTGGAATATTAGGTGGCTCTGGGTCTGGCGCTACAGGTGGTGGTGTTGGTGATTCACAAACGGGTGGTACTGCTTCTGTTGGAACAGGAGTATCTGGTGGAGCTAATGGATCTACAAATACTAGGGTTGGAACAAGCAGCTTTGGAGGTAATGGTGGTGCTTATGGTGGTGGCGCTGGCGGTGCTACTAATTCAACAGGTGGCGCTGGCGGTGGTGCGGCTTCCATTGGTGCTGTAAGAATTATTTGGGGTTATGGTCGAGCTTTCCCATCAACACTAACTGGCGATATAAATGGCTAATTTAAGGCAACAGTTAGATACACCTCCAGCTCCGAAGCTTGCTTCATCTGGAGAGTTGTATTCTTCTGCCTTACAGAATCAGAACAATGGCATTCTGAATATATTTTTTATTAAGCTAATTAACTCTTTAAATTCGGTACTTGGTATTCGTGGTGGGCGGTTTATGAATAACCCTTATGGGGCTTTTCAAGATTCAACTGACCAAGTAGCAGCAGACACAACTACAGCCTATCCCGTCACATTCAATACTACAGACTTTTCTAATGGTGTCTCTATAGCTAGTGGCTCAAGAATTACTGTAGCTAATGATGGTATCTGGAACTTACAGTTTTCCATTCAACTAAAAAACACAACCAATAGTGGTCAAGATGTGGATATTTGGTTTCGCAAGAATGGCACAAATATTGACAATTCAAACAGCAGATTTCACCCGCCAGCAAGAAAAGGCTCTGGTGATCCAAGCCATATTATTGCTGCATTGAATTTTTTTGTTGAGATGGCTGCTAATGATTACGTTGAGATTGTGTGGAGAACTGAAAATACTGGTGTAAGTATTGAGCATTTTGGGACAAGCACAAGTCCAACAAGACCAGCAGTTCCTTCAGCAATTGTTACAATAAGTTTTGTATCTAACATATCTGTATAAAGATTTATATCATGGCCTACATTCCTCTCCAGATTCCACCAGGCGTATATAAGAATGGTACAGATTACCAATCTAAAGGACGTTGGAACTTTTCAAACCTTGTTCGTTGGTTTGAGGGAACAATTCGTCCTATTGGTGGATGGCGTAAGCGTACAGAAACACAATTAACTGGTTCAGCCCGTGGCTTAATTAATTGGCGTGATAACAATAACAATAGACGTATCGCAATTGGTACACATTCAAAATTGTATGCTTTAAGTGAATCTAATACTTTGACAGACATTACACCATCCAGTTTGGTTGTTGGTGATGCAAATGCTGTGTCAAAGATTGGCTATGGTTACAGTACATACGGGAGCTATGCTTATGGTGTACCTAGACCTGATATTGGTGCTATTTCTCCTGCTACAACATGGAGTTTAGACACATGGGGTGAATATTTGGTTGGTTGCTCAACAAAAGATGGAAGACTTGTTGAGTGGCAATTAAACGTAGCAAATGATGCCGTTGCCATTACAAATGCTCCTACCAGTTGCACAGGACTGATAACTACTCAAGAACGATTCTTATTTGCCTTGGGTGCTTCTGGTAATCCTCGTAAAATTGCTTGGTCTGACCAAGAAAACAATACTGTTTGGACTGCTCAAGCTACCAATCAAGCGGGTGACTTTGAGCTAACCACTATTGGTTCTTTGCAATGCGCTAAACGCATTCGTGGAGCTACCATACTGTTTACTGATGTTGATGTCCATACGGCTACTTATATTGGACCACCATACGTTTACAGTTTTGAGCGTATTGCATCATCTTGTGGTGTTATTTCCAAACAAGCAGTAGCAGCTACTGACAGTTCATGTATTTGGATGTCTCAATCAGGCTTCTGGATATTTGATGGTTTTGTAAAGCCACTTCAGTCTGACGTTGGCGACTATGTATTTACTAATTTAAATACTACCCAAGCATCTAAGATTTATGCAGTTCATATATCTGCTTATGGTGAGATTTGGTGGTTCTATCCTAGTGCTGGTAGCAATGAAGTTGATTCCTATGTAAGCTATAACTACAGGGAAAATCATTGGGCGGTTGGCACTTTGGCTCGTACTTGCGGTACAGATCGGGGTATCTTCAGCAATCCTATTATGGTTTCTGCTGATGGCTATATTTATGAGCATGAAGTAGGTAATGCTTATGATTCTCAGACCATATTTGCTGAGTCTGGACCAGTTGAATTGGGTGCGGGTGATCGTGTTTTAAGCCTTAATGGACTTGTTCCTGATGAAAAGACATTGGGCGATGTGAAGGCTAGATTTAGTACTAAGTTTTACCCAACTGGTACAAAATTCGACTATGGCCCATATACTATGGCTAATCCAACGTCTTTTCGGATTACTGGTAGACAGATAGCTGTAAAGATTGAAGGTAATACATTATCTGATTGGCGACTTGGAACTATCAGATTTGATGGTAAGTCGGGTGGTTTAAGATAATGGAACACGATACTGAAGATTGGCGTGGATTAAGAAACGCTAAACTGCTAGAATGGTTTGGTGGCAACCAGAGTGCCGTAGACTTTTTGGTCGCTTTGTCAGGAATAGCCGAGTTATGGGATGACTTGGTAGACAAAGATAAAGAGCCTACAAGAAAAGACATAGATATTGTCTTTTGGAACGCTTTGGTGACGCTACCTACAAATGAGTTCTTCAATGCTAATAAGGCATTTTTAATACCGTTAGTGATCCAGAGTATAAATGCTTGGCAAGACTCTGTAGAACTTGAAAATGGTAATACAAATGACAGGGCCTATGCGCTCACATTGCGTATTATTTCATTACAAATCGCACCAATGATAGTCTTATTGCTTAGAGGACAAGAAGCAATGAGAGATGTTAGTACGGATATGTGGCGATATTTTACGTCACATGATGATGCAATTAAATGGATACAAGGGGAATAATATGTCTCTAGGTGGTGGAAGCTCAAGTCAACAACAGTTGGATCCCCAACTACGGGATGCTTTTTTAACTAATCTACAAGGCGCACAAAGCGTTTCTGGTGGATTAAAAGCTCGTCAATTTGAAGGCTTTACAGCAGATCAACTTGATTCATTTAGAGCTGGACGTATCTTTGCAGATCCAAATAGTCCACAAATGAAGCAACTTGGTGAAGCTAATAGGATTGCTACTGATGTTAGTAACTACATACCAGAACAAGTATCATCCCGTGATGCAAGAACATACTTAGCTAATGCTTCTCAACTTGGTAGAGGAGATATTAGAAATGTTACTAATCAAGGTGTTACTGGTCAACAAGTTACAACAGAAGCTTTAGGTCAAATTGCACCACAAGCTAGAGCAAACATTCGAGATGTAAATGCTGGTTCATTTTTAAACCAGAATATCCAAGCGTATATGAATCCATATACACAAGCAGTTACTCAACAAAGTTTGTCTGATTTAGAGCGTTCACGTCAACTTGAACAACAAAGAACTGCTGCTCAAGCTACTGCGTCTAAAGCTTTTGGTGGATCTCGTCAGGGTGTTGCAGAGGCTGAAACCAATCGTGCCTATGGTGAGAATGCAGCTCGTTTGCTTGCTCAACAAAATGCCGCTGGTTATGAGGCTGCACAAAGAGCTTCTGAGGCTGATTTGGCTCGTTCTATGCAAGCACAACAACTTAATCAAGCTCAAGACTTGGCTACAACTCAGCAGTCTTTGCAGTTGGCAGGTCAGTTCGGTTTGGCTAATCAAGACGCAGCATTACGTGCCGCACTTGCTAATCAAGGTATTGATTTGTCTGTTGGTCAGCTCAATACACAAAATGCACAGCAAGTTGCATTGGCTAATCAAGCGGCTCAAAATCAGATGGGGCAGTTTAATGCTGCTAATTACTTACAAGCTGCATTAGCAAATCAAGGTGCGGGATTACAAGCTAATCAACAGCGTTTGGGTGCTTCAGGACAAGTTGCAAATATTGCAGGTCAAGGCCAACAAATGGGATTTGCAGGTGTCAATCAACTTGCTCAACAAGGTGCATTGCAACAAGGATTCTCACAACAACAGTTGGATGCCATCCGCAATCTCCCATTGGAACAACAACAGATTATCAATCAAGCATTGGGTATCAATGTTGGTGGTGGATCTGGTGCTCAGTCAACATCTACTTCACGCCAAGGTTTGCTTGGTTTGCTTGGAATTGGTTAAGGAGTAAATTATGCCTTTTGATATTGGATTATTATCTGAAGCCGCATTAACAGGCTTGTCTGATGCTGAAAAAACAGCTATGCAAAAGCAAGCTACTCAGCAGTTTCTAATTGGTAGTTTGTTAAGCGGAGATCCTGGTGTTGGCTTCAAGTCAGCATCTGATATTCCGTCTACTGCAATCACAATGCAAGATATGTTGCGTAAGAGCCAACAAGCTCAAGCAGATCAAGCGGCTTTAGAAGGCTTCCGAGCCAAGTACACGCCTACTAGATTCCAAGAAGCAAACCCTGAGTACATGGGTCCTGTTATGCCCGAACAATTGGCACAACAAGAGCAAATTAAAGGTGCTAGAGCGCAAGGCTTACCATTTAATATACAAAATGCTTTGCAAGATATTCTTGCATTGCCTAGTGCTTCACAAAGCTCAATGCTTGGAACAGTTACTGCTTTGCAACCAAAGATGCAACCAAGTGGCATATTGTTAAATCCTAATATGCAAGCAATTGGTGGAATTCCAACTTTTGATGCTAAATCTGGTTTAGTTTCAAGACCTGTCGTACAAGGTGGAAATGTAGATTTTAATGTTTCTGCTGCACCAGGATATGGAAAAGCTGTTGAGCAAAATATAACGTACACTCCGCTGCCTGGTGAAAAGCCTCTTTATGATAGAGCAGGTAATTTAGTTGGTGTGCAAAACCTGAATGGTTCAATTCAATCATTGCAAGAACGTGAAACTGCTAAAGCAATTGCTGGTACTTTTGGTCAAGTTGAGCAAGTGGTTAATCAAGTTACACAACAAAAACAACCAAAATCACGTGCAGAATTGCTAGGTTATACAAAACCTGCTGGTGCTACAGTTGGTGGCGCAGGTGCTACTACAGGCGCAGGTGGTGGATTTGTTTCTGAGCTTTCTCCTGCACAACAAGCAGTCAATCTTGCGACATCAAAAAATTATAGCAAATTTACAGAAATTGCTCTTGATGCGGCATTGACAGTTGGAGATCGTAAGACTTCTGCTGAATATTTGTATAACGCTGCTGAACAACTTGACCCAAATAAACTTACAGAGTTTTTTGCTACAGGCGCATCTTATATGCGGGCTATACCTGGTGTTGGCGATAAATTTGATTCATTTGTAGGCAATGTTAACTTGCTAAACAAAACACGATCTGAAGGTGTTTTGAAAGGCTTAGGAAACATTAAAGGCAATGCTAATGCGTTTGAAGGTGGCATTGTTGATAAGGCCACAACTGGCGTAACTGATCCTAAGTTTGTTACCAAGTATGTGTCTGCTTTGGAGATTGCTGCAGCAGATAAAGATGATGCTCGTCAGAGATTCATTGATGCTTATACTGGTGATCCAAAGTCTATATATACGGCATGGGCTAACTCACCAGACAATCCTCGTTTGTACAACCATCCAAAGGTTAATCAGTTCCTTAATGAGCAAATTGCCACAAATCCATCTGCACCCGTTTTGCCTTCTGGATTTCAACTTGTTCAAAGTAAATCTGGTAAGTATGGAATTAAAAAGCCAGATGGTACAGTAATGCCAGTAGGCCAATAACATGGCAACTAAAGACGAAATCTTTGCTTTTGCTGCTGAAGAAGCAGAACGCCAGGGTGTTCCTCTTTCTTTGGTACAAGGTGTTGTTCAAGCTGAATCTGGCGGTGCTTTCAACGCTATAGGGCCACAAACAAGATTCAATGATCGTGCCTATGGACCTATGCAGTTGATGGGTGCTACTGCTAAAGATCTAGGTGTTAATCGCATGGATTGGAGAGATAACATCCGTGGTGGTGTTAAATATCTAGGCCAATTAACAGAACGATTCCAAGATCCTACTTTGGTAGCGGCTGCTTATAACGCTGGCCCAGGTAATGTTGAGAAGTATGGTGGTGTTCCTCCATTTAAGGAAACACAAAACTACGTTAAGAAGGTGGTAGGTATGGCTCAAAAAGATGATGAACAATGGTCACCAGTTACTGGTATCACTCAACAGAAAGCACCAACTGATGAATGGACTCCAGTAGCGGGTATTGGTGTTCCTTTGGCTCAGCAACAACCACCTAAATCTGGTGGAAGCCAGTTTATGCAAGATGTTTCAGCAAGCTTTAACCCATTAGATGTATTGCGTGGTAAGACTACTGGTGGACAATTAATATTTGGTGCTGCCGACTTGATGGCTCAAGGAATTAAAGGTGGTTTAAGTAAGCTTGGCTTGTCAGATGAATACCTTGGCATTGATCGCACCAAACAACAACCAGTTGCCGCACCAACTCCATCTGTAAGTGACATTTTAAAAGGCACGTATAAAGTTGCCACAGAGCGTCCAGGATTGCTTGTTGGTGGCATGGCTACTGGCTTGCTTGATCCTACTAATTTATTGTTGCCAGGGGCTATGCAGAAATCTATTGTTTCTGCAACACCTACTGCATTGATGCAAGCGGCTCCTAGAACTGTTGCATTGGCTCAGAATGTTGCTACTGGTGGCACTACTGCCGCATTAACATCTGCTGCAGCGCAACAAGCCAATACTGGAACTATCAATCCTGCTCAAGTTATTAATGAGGCGGCTGTAGGTGGTATTTTGACTGTTCCTACGGCTACTGTTAGTGCATTGACTACGCCTAAAGCGCCAGCTCAATTAACTCAGGCTCAATTGGTTGCTGAACGTGCTATTGCTCAAGGCGCTACTTTGCCACCTACTCAAGTTAATCCATCAATGCTAAACAAATTGCTTGAAGGGTTCTCTGGCAAACAACAAACTGGTCAAGTTGCGTCTATTAAGAATCAAGAATTAGGCAATGTACAAACTCGTAAATTTTTAAATCTTGCACCTGATACGCCAGTTGACTTAAATGCTCTACAAAATTTTAGGGCTGAAAAAGGTTTAGCATATGAAGCTTTAAAAGCTAACCCAACATACTATGCAGATAGACCATTTATTACTGATATAAATAAAAAAACTACTGAATTACAAAAATTAGCTAATACAACCGATGTCACAGCAGAACTCAGAGTTTTAAATGGCTTAAAACAAATGAATTTTGATGGTACTGGCATTGTTGAACAAATGAAGCGCCTAAGATACGATGGCGAATCTAATGTTATGTCTGCTGACCCAGCAAACAGAAGTCTTGGTCAGGCTCAAAAGTTTGCTGCTAAACAACTTGAAGAATTAGCGGCGAGAAATCTTAAAAACTTTGGTCAAAATGATGTTTTTGATAACTTTAAAGAAGCTCAAAAAGCTATTGGTAAAAGTTACACAATTGAAAAATCTTTAAATCTTGTAACTGGTGATGTTTCACTTGCAAAACTTGGACAACGTGCGGCAGCAGGAAAGATTGTTCCAAGCGAATTAGAGACATTAGCAAATGCCGCTGCCGCATATCCAACTGCATTCCAAAATGTAGCTCGAATTGGTAGTGTTCCTGGCATCAGCCCATTAGATGTTGGAGCCGCAGGTGTTGCCGCTGCTTCAGCAAAGAATCCTAGTTTGCTTGCTACTGTATTGGGTAGACCAGCAGTAAGAGCAGGAATCACTAGTCCAGTATTCCAACGCAATATGTTGCCTAGTTCGCAACCACAAGCGCCAGGACTGTTAAACAGAGTAACTTCCAATCCATTGACAAACTATGGATTAGGTCAGTTGCCTGAGTATGGTACTGAGCGTTTCTTGCTTCCTAGATAACATGAAAGACTGGCTGCTTGCAACAATTGCGGCAGTCGGTATGGTTGCCCTTATCGTTTGGTCATTCTCAGTAATTATCTGGGTATGGAGTTAATTAGTTTTTTACTGGCTGTATCTATTGAGTACAGGTGTGTCAAGTGGATGTGGGTTGGGGATGTGTACAACCGAAAAGTCTACTGTATTGAATGGAAGAAGGTAGAAAAGAAATGATCCCTATAGATCCAATGACGGCTTTAGCGGGTATTCAATCCGCTATTAGCATGGTCAAAAAGGCAAGTAAGGTTGCCAATGACTTAGGCTCACTTGCACCTATGATTGGTAAGCTGTTTGATGCAAAGTCAACTGCTACCAAGGCCATGCTTCAAGCTAAACAGTCTGGCAAGGGTTCCAACATGGGCACGGCTTTGCAGATTGAGATGGCTTTAGAGCAAGCTAGAGCGTTTGAGGAAGAGTTAAAGATGCTCTTTATGCAAACAGGCAAGATCGATGTCTGGAACAAGATTAAAGCCCGTCAAGCAGAGATGGACTTGGCTGATGCCAAAGAGATAAGTGCATTGAAGGCAGAAGCAAAGAAAGCCAAAGAGAAAGAGCAAGAACAACTAGAGATTGGTTTGGCAATAGGTGGAATATTCTTTGTTTTGTTTTTAGTCTTTGTTGGCGTAAATGAGTTGATGGAATTCTGTGCAACTACTCGTAGATGTGGCAGATGAATGAGTACCAAAAGACCTTTGACTTATGCCTAAAGATATTCGTTTACGGATGTGTGGCTTTATACGCCCTTGGTTTTCTGAAGTTTTTGCCTGACGATTTGTCGGACAAAATTGTTAATCTCCTACTTGGAAAGATTGGACTGTAATGCTATCTCTATTTTCTACACTTGGTGGTTTGCTAATTTCTGGCTTACCAAAACTACTAGACTTTTTCCAGAACAAAGATGACCAAAGGCATGAGTTAGCTTTGGCTAGGGTTCAAGTAGAACTACAACTACAGATGATGGCTCAAGGGTTTAAGGCTCAAGAGCGCATGGAGGAGATTCGCACAGACCAGATTGCCATGCAAACAGATGCCCAGATGACTGAGGCTGCTTTAAAGCATGATGAGAAAATCATGGAAAGAGCAAGCACTTGGGTAGTGAACTTTGTAGGTACTGTAAGACCTATTGTGACTTACATATTTATCTTTGAGTTGTGTGCAATTAACGCATGGATTGCCTATTACGTTTACAGCAGACCTAGTTTGGTTAACAACATGGATGACTTGATTCGGGTTACTGACGTTATTTTCTCTAGCGATGAAATGGCAATGCTTGGAGGAATTATCGGGTTTTGGTTTGGCTCACGTTCATGGGCTAAGAAATGAAAATCAGCGAAAAAGGCGAACATCTGATGCACTTCTTTGAAGGCTACAGAAACAAGCCTTATCGGTGTTCTGCTGCCATTTGGACTGTCGGGTGGGGTCACGCTATGTATGCAGACCAATTAGCCTTGCCAAACGTGCGTAAAGAGGGTTACACAGGGCTTATCAGGTCTGACTATCAACTAAAAGGGGAAGACAATCGTGTCTGGTCTAAAGATGAACTGGTCAATCTGTTCAAGGTTGACATCAATACTTTTGAACGTGGTGTTCTTCGACTTTCTCCTAATCTTGCTAGTCATCAAAGCAAATTCGACGCTGTTGTCTCTTTTGCGTACAACGCAGGGTTAGGGAACTACCAAAGGTCAACCATCCGCATGAAGGTCAATCGTGGTGATTGGGATGGGGCAGCCGAGGCTTTTATGTCGTGGACTAAGGCGGGTGGCAAAGAGGTTTCTGGGCTTGTCAAAAGACGCAAAGCTGAAGTAGTTTTGTTTTTATCTTAAATTAAATTGTCATAAATACTGTATAAGGTGTTGTAATGTCTAACATTCCTACGCCAGAACACGCAGAACTGTTCGCACAAAGTGTCAAAAAGTGGCAACAAGTGCTGAGTTTGGGTGATTGGAGAATAGAGAGAGGAAGCAAGGCGGCGAAGTCTGCTATGGCTTCTGTTGAGTTCACTCCTGCTGCAAGACTTGCTGTTTATCGTTTGGGTGATTTTGGTGCTGAGAAAGTCACTCCAGAATCTCTGGATCAGACTGCTTTGCATGAGTTACTTCATGTGTTTCTACATGACTTAATGACTGTGGCACAAGACCCCAAATCATCTCAAGATGAGATTGAAATGCAAGAGCATAGGGTTATCAATTTGCTAGAAAAGCTATTGTTTAAGGATTCCAATGGGCGCTCATAATGAAACCTGTACTGACATGGAGTTCATCCAGTTATGGGGTCAACTTCAATCTGCACAAAGAATGGCAGAACACCTTGGTATAAATAACAGGGCAGTTCATTTACGCAGAAGGTGGATTGAAAAAACCTACAACATGACCCTCAATGCGAAAGACCATAGAGGGGATTTGTATAACAAAAACAGACCCAAGTCTTTCTCTCCTTTAAAACAAGTAGAACTTGGCATCCTAGATGGGACTGTCATAGTCTTCTCAGATGCTCACTTCATACCTAGTCAACGAACAACAGCATTTAAAGGGCTTTTGTGGGCTATCCAAGAGTTCAAGCCCAAAGCTATCATCTGTAATGGGGATGCTTTTGATGGTGCGTCTATATCAAGACACGATGTAACTGAACAACCATCGACTACTGTTATTCAGGAACTAAAGGCTTGTCAGGGTGCATTGGGTGAGATAGAAGAGGCCGCTAAAGCAGCAAGGAACAATGTAAAGCTACTGTGGACATGGGGTAATCACGATGTTAGATTTGGTAATCGTTTAGCTCAACACGCACCACAATTTAAAGAAGTATTGGGTTTTAAACTGACAGACCACTTCCTTGATTGGGAGTTCTGTTGGGCGGTATGGCCTACTGAGGATGTGATTATCAAACACCGATACAAGGGTGGTGTTCATGCTACTCATAACAATACAGTAAACGCTGGTGTGTCAATAGTTACTGGACACTTGCATAGCCTTAAAGTCACTCCATTTAACGACTACAACGGGATTAGGTATGGTGTAGATACAGGGACTTTAGCTGAGACTGATGGCCCACAATTTACCTATGCTGAGATAAATCCCAATAACCACAGATCAGGCTTTGCGGTGCTTAATTTCTTTAATGGACAGCTACTATGGCCTGAGTTAGTCCACAAGTTTGATGAGGACATGGTTCAGTTTCGGGGTGAGGTTGTTGATGTAGGTGCATTTTGAGTGCTTGGCTAATCATCCTCACGGGGGCAATCTATGCCTATATCGCTGGTGAACAGCTCTGGAAAGATAATCCACACATGGCTATTGTGTATGCGGGTTATGCCTTCTCAAATGTCGGGCTGTACTTATTAGCTAAGTAGAATCCTTTTGGAACACTCCGTTGGGCAAAAGAGTACCCCTACGATTCTTGATCTGATCGTATGCTATTTCCATACAGTCTACCAGATTGATGTCCTGAAGAGCGCAGTAGTTAATAAGACAGACCATGACATCACCAACAGAATCCACAATAGCTTCTTTATCCTTTTTAATTGTGGCATCTGCTAGTTCTCCTATTTCAGAGACAGCCTTGAGTAGCTGAGACTCTGGGTTGCTATTAGGAATGATCTTACGTGCTTCAGACCATTGCAAAATCTTTATTTCAATTGCTGCATAACTCATTTCTTTTCCTTAAAGTATTTTCAATTTGGTCAAGAGTCTCATGGTCAACATAAGAGCAAAAATAAACAAACTCATCTGCTGTAAAACCTTGCCATCTATGTTTTGGGGCTTTTAATACAGACTTAATATCTTTGACTGTTTTGACCAATGATTCAGATGGATCATCCATTTTTGATAGCCATTCAAGTTCTTTCAAAGCAGAACGCAATACAGTATTCTTATTCATCTCACTCTCCTTAAAGGCTCTTGATATTTCTCTGGTGGTGGTGGAAGCATTTTCTCTGAGGGTGGAGTCCATCCATGCTTTCTCCAAATAGCCTGGACATCTGAACCTGATTCCCATTTGAAATCTTTGTTTGGCATAGATGGATAACTAATCTTTGAATACGGAGGTTTTTCTATCATTATTTCGCTTTCATCACTCGTTGGTTTCTGCCAAATTTGCCACGTTTGACACCCGTTACTTCAATTAAATCCTTGTCTAGTAAAGCACGATACCTTGCTGTTATAGAGGAATATGGGTAGTTTGGATACATCTCTAGTATCTCGTCTGAGATACACCCGTCTGGATGGCTCTTAATGGCCTCATAAACAAGACTTTCTAGCTTGGTGGTATCAACTGCTTGAGCCGCTTGATGGCTCGTTGTGGGGTCTTGGTTTCTGACCAGCTTAAATGGTGCAGTACCAAAGAATCTTTCCATTGATTCTTTTATTCCGTTTATGTAATTCATCATTAACTCCTATTGGGTGAGGGGAAAACTGCTCGTCTGCAAGCTAGGAAAATCCTTTGCACAGCTCTCCCCTCGGGTTTATATTAACTTAAAAAGGCATATCCATGTCATCAAATGCTGAATTCTTAGGACTTGCTTTTGGGGGAGCTTGTTGCTCTTTTGGTGAAAGGGCTAGTCCCATGAACTTGCCGCCCTTGCCTTCTTTAATCCATGCAGATAGCCAGAAGTCCTGACCATTTACAGTAATGTTTCCCTTGTAATCGGGGTGGTTTGGTATTTCTTTTTTGTCGTTCTTGAACAGAACACCAGAGTTATCACGCTTTTCCATATTAACCTTTCGCATTCTTTAATGCACTTCTTACTTTACTAGGAAGCAAAGTCCATAGAGCGACTTTTTGTTCGCTATCTAGGTTCTCTGATTCCAACTTTACCCAAGCTGTCTTAGGTTCTTCCTTCTCGCAGATAGCAATTAATTCCATTGCTAATTCTCTGAGATAATTCTGCTCATCTTCTGGGATGCTATCCATTGCACCTTGTGTTGGCGTAATCACAGGGGCTTGCTTCTCTTCTCTTACTGGCGGGGAAGCATCTATTGCGTCATGCTCACAAATTTCCAAGGCTGATACATATAAGTACCTCCGAATGTAAGAAATCACAGCGCCCAAATTTTGTATGGGATGACAACCTTTGAGGTTAGCTTCTGCCATAGGAGCCGTCAGAACGAGCTGAGAGCCATCATCTGTATCTGTGATACACATGGTAGCTAAATCTTTATCAAAAGAAATTACGCTACATAAACCCAAATTATAAAAGATTGTGTTTATTGTTGGCAGAAAGTCGCTAAGTTCAAAGTACTGATAGCCTGCAAACTTGTTGTGGCCTGACTTCTTTAGTGGAGCCGCTTGCAAGGCAATCCTTGCTTGTGTTAGTTTTTTATGTACACCCATGATATTTCCTTATGTATTTCCATCTAGTTCAGCATTAATGATTTCTTTTTGATCCTCAATATCTAAGTCTTTAAACTCGATAAAGTGGTTTTCATCGCAACAAGACCAGCTTTCGCCTTTTGGTTCTAAGCAATAGCAGCAGTACGGAATGTCTGCAAATTGATCTCTGTACTGTTCAAACAATGTCTTCATATTCACTCCTGTTTGTTTATTAAAATGTGGGTTTTTTGTTGCCCACATCCATAATGTGCCACAACATTTTATCTTTTTATATTAGGATAAACCCTAATAGACAGACTTAAAAACAACACTACCATTTGCGTATGAACATCGAACAAATTGAACAAACTTGTGCAGAGACATTGCTTGATTACGCAATCACAATGGCTAATGCTTACGTAACCGAACCAGAGGACTTCAATGCCGCAGTTGTAGCTTTGCTTTGCAGAACACTAGAAAACCACATAAACCGCCCTATCAACATCCAGGAACTTTACCAATGACCCAAGAAGCAGTTATCAGAGCATTACAAAATGGACCACTTACGTCCTACCAAATAGAAGACTTAACTGGCATACCAAGACTGTCTATTGCAGCTTGTTGCACAAAAATGAGCTACAAGAAGAAATTAAAAATTGGAAAAATTAAGATGGGCCGTTCTTGGGTTTCTCAGTACACTTTAGCGCCACACATGATTGAGGCTGAAAAGGTGGAAGAGCCTCGTGATCTGCTAAACCCGTTTGACATCAGAAACGCACAAGGAATCTTTACCAAGGCTGAGTATGCTTCTATGAACGCCCAGGCTGTTCGTTTGTTTGGCAGAAAACCAACAAACGAAATTACCAACAATCAATTTATTTGATACAATGTTTTGAAACACGGCTAGGTTGGGGGTAGCTACCCAACTGAAGAGAGAACTCCCCTCCTGCCGCAGTTTCTTTTTGGGAGATTTGCGGAGAAGTGCCATGCACTATTACAAATTTAACATTGCGGATTATCGTAAAGATACTGGTCATTTATCAACCATTGAACATGGCATCTATCGCCAGTTGATTGATTGGTATTACCTTGATGAACAACCAATTCCAGAGGAAACCCAAATGGTTATCAGGCGCTTACGTTTGGGTTCTGACGAGGTTATTTTTCTTCAAAATGTGTTGTCAGATTTCTTTGTTTTAGGCAAAAAAGGATATGAACACAAACGCATTGAAGTAGAGATTAAAGACTACCATGAGCAAGTTGAGAAAAACAAGAACAACGGGAAGCTAGGCGGTAGGCCAAAGAAAACCCAGTCGGTTATTTCTGGGTTGCCAGATGAAAGCCAAAATAACCCTAACCATAAACCACTAACCATTAACCATAAACCAATTAAAGAGAACAAGAAAGGCTCACGCCTATCTCAAGATTGGTTTCTCAATAAATCAATGGGAGATTGGGCTATTCAGGAAAGACCTGACATAGATGTTCGTCAAGTTGCTGAACAATTTAAAGACTATTGGATATCTCAACCTGGTCAAAAGGGTGTTAAGTTGGATTGGGATGCTACTTGGCGTAATTGGGTTAGAAACACCAAAGCTGTTAAGCCAAATCCCTATGACGTTGGTAGGACCACAGTCCCTTCAAAGAATGAGCCTAACCTTGCTTTGATAAAGATTGAGGAAGACGCAAAAAAAGCCGCACCTATTCCGCTAGAAGTATTGGCTAGGATGGCTCAAATAAGGCAAAAAGCATGAACTACTTTGAAGCCATGAGACTGCTAGACAGAGTTAAGGAAGGCGTACCATTTCCGATACATCTGATAAACAAAGCATTGGAGTTAACTGGTGACTTGGAGCAGACGTAACATTCAAGGCCCGAGCGATAGAGTGATCCTAGAGCAAGCAGAAGCAAGGGAACTTTACCGCACTTGGGAGACAAACAAAGATAGAGACTTTGTGCGTGGCAGACTTGAGAGAGCCGAAAGAATCTATGGCATAGGTGCTAGAGACAGAATCCGAGAATACATGAACCGAATTAAAGATGGAACACTTCTATGAGATATGCCGCTAGAGTTGATGCTAACCAAGAGCAAATCGTGTCTGCATTGAGGGCTGCTGGCGCTTACGTGTGGATCATTGGTCTGCCAGTTGATCTGTTGGTTGGATACAAGGGTCACACCTTTCTGGTTGAGATCAAGACAAACTCTAAAAAGAAGTTTACTAAGCTACAAACAGACTTTTTTGAGAATTGGGCTGGTGGCACATTGGCAAGGATTGACAACCCAGAAGCAGCATTGAGAATGATCGCAACATTAGGGTAAGTCCCTATGGTATTACACAAACAATTAGGTAAGATTTAATTTTTAACAGGAGTAAATTATGAACACATGGGAATTTGACACAACAGTAGGTGCAGGTAGCGAAGTCGTAACAGTCGTTTACGAATACGAGCAAGACCAAGACTCAACCTACAACGAATCCATTAGAGAGATTTGGTTCGAGGGACGTGATGTCATTGGCATTCTTTCTGATGAGCAGTTTAAAGAGCTAGAGATGGAGGGAGCCATGCGGTTCCAGTATCACAAGCTGAACTACAAGTTGGAGGATGTATGAATAGATATTCAATGGCAAATGCAATTAAAAATAAAATTGCAAACAGAAATCCGCTTTACTTGCCAGATGAAATTGCAGACATGATGGGTGTTGGTCGTTCAACTTTAAAACATCATGCAAGTTGGGATAGGCATAACTTCCCAAAACCTAAACTTATAACTGCTGGAAAGAAGTTTTACGATAAAAATGAAGTTATTAAATGGTACACAAGTAGGCAAGAAAAACACCGCCTTCAAATTTTAGCTGAACAAAGAAGACGAATGCCAATTAACAACACAGAAGATTTAATTGCTTTTCGTATATTTGAAACCAGAACAAATTTAAAACTTACCCGTAAAAATTTGGGAGAAATGATTGGCGTAACAGAATCTGCAATTGCTCATTGGGAGACATTTGACGACATCAAAACAAGAACTCAACCAAAACTAAAGACTTTTATAAAGTTGGCAGAAATTACTGGTGTTGACCTGAATTATTTGATGGCTAAAGACGAAGTTCAATCTAAAGCTAAAAAAACATTACGCAAGCAAGCCATGATTGCAGCGCAAGAAGCGGAGCAAAAAACAAATGATTGAACCATACAAACTAGAAAGATGGATTGAACGAGTAGTTTGGAAAAACTTGGCAATTGATACGTTTGAACAGAATGGTGATTGCCGTCTTGTTTACTATGCTTTGTTTAGGTGCATAGAGTTGTACGAACATAACTATGAAGTCTGATGAATTAATTATGAAAAAAGAACTTTTGATTGGTTGTGGGTCTAACCACACAAAGAAAATGGCAGTAGATGGAACGCCAAACTTTGATAACCTAACCACTTTGGACTACAACGCTGACCACAATCCTGATGTTTATTGGGACTTGATGAGTCTTCCTTTGCCATTCAAAGACAATGAGTTTGATGAAATCCATGCTTATCAGGTGCTAGAACACCTTGGACAACAGGGCGACTACAAGCTATTCTTTGCTCAGTTCTCAGAGTTCTGGCGACTTCTTAAGCCAAATGGTCATTTCCTTGCGACCTGTCCATCAAGGAGTTCAGTCTGGGCTTATGGTGATCCAAGCCATACAAGAATCATGCAGCTTGAACAACTGGTGTTTCTATCCCAAGATGAGTACAAGCGTCAGGTTGGTA
>Ga0209768_10000307_pt1 | contig 33619 bp, 34 predicted proteins | sample LauGreSBDMM110SD_3_FD_187564 | JGI IMG/M metagenome (GOLD analysis project Ga0209768, IMG submission 187564) | Freshwater lake microbial communities from Lake Michigan, USA - Sp13.BD.MM110.SD (SPAdes) (version 2) | ecosystem: Environmental > Aquatic > Freshwater > Lake | place: Lake Michigan... | reverse complement strand
GAAATTGAGCGCAAAAATCTGGACAAGGCAGCCGCCCTGGTCCAAGGTCAAAAGGCACCGGCGGGTTTTCAACCCCTGTTTGAAGACCGCCTGGGCGATATCGCTGTGTTGCAAAAGAAAAACGATAACGCAAAAACACATTTCCTGGCAGCCTGGAAAGGCATGGAGGAAACCAATGAATACCGCCGCCTGATCGAGATCAAGCTGGCAGCATTGGGCGTCAATCCCAAAGAATCAGGCTCATGAATCACAGCTCGCGCCAGTCCCTTGTCTTGATTGCCTGGGCAAGTGGCCTCATTTTTTTAACGGGCTGCGGCTACGGTTCGCCCAAACCTGTTGCGCCACCCATAGGCGAAGTCAAAGTACTTCAGCCCATCTCGCAGTCATGGGCGCTAAAGCTACCGCCTCCGATTCAGCTGACCCAGAGTTTGCAGGTCATCAACCAGAAAGTTGCCGTGTCGGGTGTTACCGGACAGGTAACGCTGGTGGATTTGAGTCAGGGTAAACAGCTATGGCAAATCGATCTTGGCAAGCCCCTGCAAACTGGCGCCGGTTTCGACGGCGACAGTGTCGCCGTGGTCAGCGTTGCCAATGAACTTAATTTGTTGCAGGACGGCAAACAAGTTTGGCAAAAGAGCCTGCCTGCGCAATCCTTCACCAACCCTGTGTTAGCGGGCGAACGTGTTTTTGTTTTGTTGGCCGACCGCTCAGTGGTGGCTTTTGACAAAGCCGACGGCAAGCGTCTGTGGACACAACAACGCCCCGGCGAACCACTGGTGCTTAAGCAAAACGGCGTTTTACTTCCTTTTCAGAACACCTTGCTGGCCAGCCTGGGCGGACGTTTCGTCGCACTCAACCCAGACAACGGCCAGGTACTTTGGGATGTAGGCATTGCCAATCCGCGCGGGCTGAACGACCTTGAGCGCTTGGTCGATCTGGTCGGTACCGCTTCGCGCTATAACAATTCAGTATGTGTGCGTGCCTTTCAGGCGCAACTGGGTTGCGTGAATGCTGTCCGGGGTTCTCTGGTATGGAGCAGGGCTTCAGTCGGTAACAAAGGCATTAGCGGAGACGAAACCACTTTGGTGGGTGCCGAGTCCAATGGTGTGGTGCGAGCCTGGAGTCGCGGCAGCGGCGAAAGACTCTGGGACACTGACCGGCTCAAATACCGTGACTTGAGTCAACCTTTATGGACCGCCAAAGGCGTGGTCATCACCGATGAAGGTGGTTGGTTGTATCTGTTGTCCGGCAAGGACGGTAGCCTGCTGAACCGATTGCAATCACCTGCCACGGGGTTTGCCTCTGCCCCGACCGCCTTGGATAACGGAAGCTTTGTGGTTCTTGCCCGCAATGGTCTGTTGCTGGCCTACCAACTGCCCTGAGCGGCGGGAAATTCTGTGAAACCTGTACTGGCCATTGTCGGCCGTCCCAATGTCGGTAAATCAACGCTGTTTAACCGCATCACCAAAACCCGCGACGCCATCGTCGCCGACTATGCAGGACTGACACGCGACAGGCACTACGGCAACGCCAAACACGGCAAGCACGAGTTCATCGTGATTGACACCGGTGGTTTTGAGCCGGATGCCGAAAGCGGCATCTTCAAGGAAATGGCCAAACAAACCCGTCAGGCCGTGGCCGAGTCTGATGCCGTCATTTTTGTCGTCGATGCGCGCGAAGGTGTGTCGGCGCAAGACCACGACATTGGCAATTACCTGCGCAGACTCGGCAAGCCCTGCCTGCTGGTGGCCAACAAGGCCGAAGGCATGCAAAACGGCGTCAAACTGGGCGAGTTTTTTGAACTCGGTCTGGGCGAGGTCATGCCTGTGTCGGCCTCTCACGGCCAGGGCATACGCAGCATGATTGAGGCGGCTCTCCAACCCTTGCATTTGCCCGACGAGGACGAGGAAGAACTGGACGACGGCACCCTCAAGCCCATGAAGCTGGCCGTGGTCGGTCGCCCTAACGTCGGCAAATCCACGCTGATTAACACCTGGCTGGGCGAAGAGCGTCTGGTGGCCTTTGATCTGCCGGGCACCACCCGGGACGCCATCAGTATTCCATTCGAGCGCAACGGCCAGCAGTTTGAATTGATAGACACTGCAGGCTTGCGCCGGCGCGGCAAAGTGTTTGAGGCGATAGAAAAATTTTCCGTGGTCAAAACCTTGCAAGCCATCGAATCCGCCAACGTTGCCCTGCTTTTACTCGACGCCACCCAGGGCGTGACCGACCAGGATGCGCATATTGCCGGGTACATACTTGAGACCGGACGCGCAGTCGTGTTGGCGGTCAACAAATGGGACGCGGTCGACGCTTACCAGCGCGAATTGCTGGCGCGCTCGATTGAAAGCCGGCTCGCTTTTTTGAAATTTGCCAAGCTCCACCATATTTCAGCCGCCAAACGTCAAGGCTTGGGCCCGGTGTGGCTGTCTATTGCCCAGGCGCATCAATCGGCCATGTGCAAAATGTCTACGCCTTTGCTCACGCGCCTGTTGCTTGAGGCGGTGCAGTTCCAGGCGCCCAAGCGCGGCGGTATGTTCAGACCCAAATTGCGCTATGCCCATCAAGGCGGTATGAATCCTCCGGTCATTGTGGTGCATGGCAATTCGCTGGAACACGTTACCGATTCCTACAAACGCTACCTGGAAGGGCGTTTTCGCAAGGCTTTTTCGCTTGAAGGCACGCCGCTGCGCATCGAAATGAAAACCTCGACTAACCCTTACACGGATAAAGATTGAGTATCAACCCGTCACAAACCCCGGCTATTTCAGCTGTGGTATGTTATTTACCTTATCACCAAACACGGAGAATATCGTGAATCAAAAAGGGCAACTCTTACAAGATCCGTTCCTTAACATTCTGCGCAAAGAGCATGTACCGGTGTCCATTTACCTGGTCAACGGTATCAAATTACAAGGCCAGATCGAGTCTTTTGATCAGTACGTTGTCTTGTTGCGCAATACCGTCACGCAAATGGTTTATAAACACGCAATTTCCACCATTGTTCCCGGTCGTCCGGTGAATTTCGCCCAGGCCGATGGCGTCGAATCTGCTGATTGATTTTTTGACCTACAACCCCTTCATCCACTCCGTTGACGAACACTGATCAAGCACCCCAGGCCACGGCGTTGCTGATTGGCGTCGATTTCGGCTTGCCTCATTTTGATAACGAACTTGATGAATTGGCTCAACTCGCCTTGACCGCCGGTCTGGAGCCTGTGGCTCGTTTAACTTGTAACCGTAAAGCACCTGATGCAGCATTGTTCGTGGGCTCAGGTAAAGCCGAGGAAATCAAGGAACTCGCTTTGTTACACGGTGCCACAGAGGTCTTGTTTGACCAATCGCTATCACCCGCACAGCAGCGCAACTTAGAGCGTCACCTGGGATTGCCGGTGAACGATCGCACCATGTTGATTCTGCAAATATTCGCCCAGCGCGCCCGCAGCCACGAAGGCAAATTGCAGGTAGAGTTGGCGCGCTTGCAATACCTCAGCACCCGGCTGGTCAGACGCTGGTCTCACCTTGAACGCCAGCGCGGCGGTATCGGTAACCGCGGCGGCCCCGGTGAAACGCAGATCGAATTGGACAAACGAATGATCGGTGAATCGATCAAACGCACCAAAGAACGTTTGTCCAAAGTCAAACGCCAACGCAACACCCAGCGCAAGCAGCGCCAGCGTAACCAAGTGTTCAATGTGTCCCTGGTCGGTTATACCAATGCGGGTAAATCCACCTTGTTCAACGCCCTGGTTAAGGCGCGCGCCTATGCAGCCGATCAGCTCTTCGCCACGCTGGACACCACCACACGACAGCTGTATTTGCCGCACGACGGCGGCGGTGGCAGCCATTTGTCTTTGTCTGATACGGTTGGCTTTATTCGCGATCTGCCGCACGGATTGGTGGATGCGTTTGAGGCCACCTTGCAAGAGGCTACGTCGGCGGATTTGTTGTTGCACGTGGTGGACGCCTCTCACCCGGGTTACCCGGAACAAATAGAACAAGTCATGTCGGTGCTGAAAGACATAGGTGCCAGCGAAGTGCCGCAGTGGCTGGTGTTCAACAAAATCGACGCTTTGTCAGCTGAACAAATGCCGCGCCTGATGCAGGACATGTACCTGTACGATGGTTTGGCTATTCCCCGCATGTTTCTGAGTGCGAGCACCGGTTTGAATCTGGACAGTCTGCGTCAGCGTTTGCTGCAGCATGCCCAGCAACACGCCGATGAACGCTTAACCCTTCTTCCCGCTGATGAACCTGTATGAAGAATCAGCGACCTTTGCCGCTTTAGGCACAATACCGTCTTGCAACATTTTTTGACCGATTGCACATGAACAATAAAATCTGGGCTTGGCCTATGACAAACTGGTTATCCCACCTACAGTGGTTTTTCCTTTGGATGCGTTCGGTTTGCGTCGCCGTTTGGCTGCGCCTGCTGGGTATGTTTAATTTGAATGACGGCCGCTGGGGCCGTGGCGATGAGCAACCGAGCAACACCGCGAACGGCTCAGATCCCGGGCAACCAACACCGCCACCTGAAGGCAATCGCCGCCCGCCGCCTTCGAAAGGTCCACCTGATCTGGACGAACTCTGGCAAGAGTTGAACCGCAAACTTGGCCAACTGTTCGGCGGCAAAGGCGGACCCGGCAGCAACCCGCCGGGCTCTGGCGGCGGTTTTCAGCCTCCATTTAAAAATGCCGGTTTAGGCTTGGGTCTTGTCGTAGGCGTGTTGGCGCTTGTCTGGCTGGCGTCCGGTTTTTTCATCGTGCAAGAGGGTCAGCAAGCGGTTATTACCCAGTTCGGCCGTTACCACAGCACTGCTGGCGCCGGTATCAACTGGCGCATGCCCTACCCGATACAACGCCACGAAGTCGTGTTTGTGACTCAGATTCGATCATTGGACATCGGGCGTGATACCGTCATCAAGGCCACCGGTTTACGCGAATCAGCCATGCTGACCGAGGATGAAAACATTGTCGAAATCAAATTCGCTGTGCAATACCGCTTAACCGATGCACGCGCTTATTTGTTTGAAAGTAAAAACCCGACCGATGCGGTGATGCAAGCGGCTGAAACAGCGGTGCGAGAAGTGGTGGGCAAGATGCGCATGGATGCGGCCTTGTCGGAAGACCGGGAGCAAATCGCACCCCGTGTTCGCAAAATCATGCAAACCATACTCGACAATTACAACGTTGGTATCGAAGTGGTCGGTATTAACTTGCAGCAAGGTGGCGTGCGTCCGCCCGAGCAGGTCCAAGCGGCGTTTGACGATGTGCTCAAAGCCGGTCAGGAGCGCGAACGTGCCAAAAATGAAGCAGAAGCGTATGCTAATGACGTGATTCCCCGCGCTGTCGGTTCCGCCTCGCGCCTCAAACAAGAAGCCGATGCCTACAAGTCCCGCATCGTGGCGCAGGCGCAAGGTGATGCCCAACGTTTCCGTTCGCTTTACAGCGAATACCAGAAAGCCCCTCAAGTCACTCGTGACCGTTTGTACATCAATGCTATGAAAGAGATGTATAGCAACGTGACCAAGGTGTTGGTGGAGACCCGACAGGGCTCCAACATGCTTTACCTGCCGCTTGACAAGATCATGCAAATGAACGGCGTGAATGCTCCAGAGGCTCCGCTACTGCCCCCGCCCTCTAGTGACTCTTCTTCCTCCGGCGCTTTGCCTGTTGCCCCTGGCGGCGACAGCAGAGGACGTGACAGCCGCCAACGTGACCGCGACCTACGCTAAGGTGATATCGATATGAACAAAATAGGTTTTTACATTTCCACTCTGTTGCTGGCGTTGCTGATTTTCAGTTCCACCATTTTTGTAGTAGATCAACGCCAGTTCGGTGTAGTCTATTCATTGGGTCAGATCAAAAAAGTTATCACTGAGCCCGGTCTGAATTTCAAACTTCCACCGCCGCTGCAAAACGTGAACTTCATTGACAAGCGCTTGCTGACCCTTGACAACGTTGACTCTGAACCCATGCTCACTGCTGAGAAGCAGCGCATGGTGATTGACTGGTATGTGCGTTGGCGCATTTCCGATCCTTCACAGTACATCCGCAACGTCGGTCTGGATGAAAAAGCCGGAGCACAGCAACTCACCCGCGTTGTTCGCAATGCGTTCCAAGAAGAAATTAACAAGCGCACCGTCAAAGACCTGCTGTCTCTCAAGCGTGAGGATTTGATGGTGGATGTCAAGCGCGAAGTGATTGAAATCGTCAAAGGCTCAAACCCGTGGGGCATTGACGTGGTTGACGTGCGCATCACCCGCGCAGATTATGTGGACACCATCACCGAGTCTGTGTATCGCCGCATGGAAGCCGAGCGCAAACGCGTGGCCAATGAATTGCGTTCTACCGGTGGGGCTGAGGGAGAAAAAATCCGAGCCGATGCTGACCGCCAGCGCGAAGTCACTTTGGCCAATGCTTACCGTGACGCTCAGAAAATAAAAGGCGAGGGCGATGCTGAAGCTGCGCGTTTGTATGCCGATGCCTTTGGTAAAGACGCTCAGTTTGCGCAGTTCTACCAAAGCATTGAAGCCTATAAGTCCAGCTTTAATAAAAAATCCGATGTCATGGTGCTGGACCCGAGCAGCGATTTCTTCAAGGCCATGCGGGGCGGCGGATCGTCTGGGTCTGCCAAAAAATAAGCGTTGGCAGTAGCCCATGGACAGCCACAGTGTGTGGACTGCAATCGTCCTGGTCTTGATCGTCGAGGGCTTGCTGCCGTTTATTTCACCGCGCATCTGGCGCAAGACTTTTTTGCAATTAATGCAATTGAATGACGGCCAGATCCGCTTTATCGGACTGGGATGCATTGTTTTTGGAATGTTGCTTTTGGAATGGTTGTTGTGAGCCTGTCGCCTGTTGTCAGCAGCAATCGGCATACGGCTGTCACAGACCGGTAGAATCTCTTTTTTAACAGTACTTCATACTCATGGCTGCCTGGGTTTTGCCAGATCATATTGCGGACGTTTTGCCTTCAGAGGCCCGGCACATCGAAGAATTACGTCGTTTGTGCGTGGACACGGCCAGGGGCTTTGGCTATGAGCTTGTCATGCCGCCCTTGCTCGAGCATGTCGATTCTTTGTTGTCTGCCCCCGGCAGCGCGCAGGATCTGCAAACTTTCAAAATGGTGGATCAGCTCAGCGGTCGAAGTCTGGGCTTGCGCATAGACACCACGCCTCAGGTAGCACGCATAGACGCGCACTTGCTCAACCGCAGCGGAGTCACCCGGCTTTGTTATTGCGGTCCAGTGGTGCACACCCTGCCTGCCAGTCCTTACGCCACCCGCGAGCCCTTGCAGTTCGGCGCGGAAATTTATGGCCACACCGGTCTTGAAGCCGACCTTGAAATACTTCAACTGGCTTTGCAAAGTCTGCGTACCGCCGGACTTTCAAATTTCCACGTAGACCTGAGTGATGCACGGATTCTCTCAGCTTTGCTCAAAGGACATGCGATCAGCCATGAACTGTCTGCGACCATCAGCGATACCTTGTCGCATAAAAATGTCAGCGGCATGCGCGAACTGGGAAAGCATTTGCCCCAGCCGCTTGCCAAAGCCTTGCAGTCGCTGGTGCAGATGTACGGCGATATCAGCGTTCTTGCGCAAGCCAGGCAAGAGTTTTCTTCGTGGCCTGAGGTGCTGCATGCTTTAGATCAGCTTGAATGGCTTGCCTCGCATGTCAAGCACCCGGTCAGCATAGACCTGGCTGATTTGCGCGGTTTTGCCTATTACAGCGGTCCGCGTTTTTCTATTTTTGTGCCTGAGACCAGCGATGCATTGGCGCGCGGCGGCCGCTATGACGAAGTTGGTGCTGTGTTCGGGCGCAAACGCCCGGCTGCCGGTTTCAGTATGGATATCAAAGCCCTGGTCAGCTTGCTTGCACACCCGCTACCTCAAGCGGCGATACGCGCGCCTTGGGGCGAGGACGAGGCGCTCAGCCAAACCATTGCGCAATTGAGGTTACAAGGCCATACCGTGGTCTGTATGTTGCCGGGTCACGAAAGCGAAGTTGACGAATTTCATTGCGACCGTGAATTGATTAACCATCAGGGCGTTTGGACAGTCCGCCCTTTGAAAACCAACTGAGACAAAGACGATAAAGCTATGAGTACCAAGCAGGCAAGACACGTGGTGGTGGTCGGCACCCAATGGGGTGACGAAGGCAAGGGAAAGCTTGTCGACTGGCTGACTGAACGCGCACAAGGCGTGGTGCGTTTTCAAGGCGGCCACAACGCTGGTCACACCCTGGTCATCAATGGCGTCAAAACCGCTTTGCATTTGATTCCCAGCGGCATCATGCGCCCCGGTATCCGTTGCTACATAGGCAACGGCGTGGTCTTGTCGGCAGGTAAGTTGTTTGAAGAAATTGAAGGCCTGGAAAAAGCTGGTGTTGAAGTGCGTTCACGCCTGCGCATCAGCGAAGCTTGTCCCTTGATCTTGCCTTTTCATGCCGCCATTGATGTTGCGCGCGAAGCAGCACGCGAGCAAGGCGGCGTAGAAAAAATTGGCACCACCGGGCGCGGCATCGGGCCGGCTTACGAAGACAAAATCGCCCGGCGCGCGTTGCGTGTGCAGGATTTGAAATACCCCGAGCGTTTTGCCGCTAAATTGCGAGAATTACTGACACTGCACAACCATGTGTTAACGACCTTCCTTGGTTCGCGCAGCTTTTCTTTCGGCGATGCCTTAACCCCTTATGTTCTCAACGGAGAAGTCCAGTTCCAACCGGTGTATGACGAAGCCATGCGCCATGCCGCTTTGCTCAAACCCATGATGGCCGATGTGTCGCGCGAATTGAACGACGCACACACCGCCGGTTCAAATCTGCTGTTTGAAGGCGCACAAGGTACTTTGCTGGATGTGGATCACGGCACCTACCCTTTCGTTACCTCCAGCAATTGCGTGGCCGGTAATGCCTCGGCCGGTGCAGGCGTAGGCCCCGGATTTTTGCACTACATCCTGGGTATCACCAAAGCCTATTGCACGCGTGTAGGCGGCGGCCCATTCCCGACTGAGCTTGAGTGGGCGGTCGAGGGCACCCCGGGCTGGCACATGAGCACGGTCGGGGCTGAAAAAGGCACGACCACTGGCCGTTATCGACGTTGCGGCTGGTTTGATGCGGCATTGCTCAAACGCAGCGCACAAGTCAATGGCTTGAGCGGTTTATGCATCACCAAGCTTGATGTGCTTGACGGTCTGAGCGAACTCAAGCTGTGTACCGGCTACAATTTGCACGGCGTGCACACCGACATCCTGCCCAACGGGGCAGAAGACATTGCCGATTGCCAACCGGTTTACGAAACCATGTCCGGTTGGAGCGTGAGTACCGTCGGCATCACTGATTACCACAAGCTGCCGCCGCAAGCGCAGGCTTATCTCAAGCGCATAGAAGAAGTCACCGGCGTGCCTATTCACATGATTTCCACCAGCCCTGACCGGGACCACACCATCCTGATCCGTGACCCGTTTCAACCTTGAACTGCGAGCATTGCCATGCTGACTGAAGATGGAAAACATTTGTACGTGTCGTATGACGAGTACAACAACCTGCTCGAGAAACTGGCCATCAAAATCCACCAGTCAGGCTGGGAATTCGACACTATTTTGTGTCTGGCGCGCGGTGGTATGCGACCCGGCGATGTGTTGTCCCGCATATTTGACAAACCGCTGGCCATCATGTCCACCAGTTCTTACCGCTCTGAAGGCGGCACCGTGCAAGGCCATCTGGACATAGCCAGGTACATCACCACACCTCAGGGTGAAATTGCAGGGCGCGTGTTGCTGGTTGATGACCTGGCCGATTCCGGCCATACCTTGAGTGCTGTCATGGACTTGTTGAAAAACAATTACGCACCTATCACCGAGTTGCGCAGTGCAGTCATCTGGACCAAAGGTGTGTCTGCTTTCACCCCTGACTTTTCAGTCGAATACCTGTCAACCAACCCTTGGATACACCAGCCTTTCGAGGCCTATGACACCATGCGCCCGCTGCAGTTGCTGGAGAAATGGCGGGTTTGAAGCATGAAGCCTGATACCGCGCTCATACACCATGCTTACCAGCCACCTGGGGCTTTCGCGTCCCCGCAAATAGCTGTTCACAAAGCGTCTTCTGTGTTTTTTCCGGATGTCAAAGCCATGCGCGAGCGCAACTGGTTAGACAAAACCGGCTACACCTACGGCTTGCACGGTACGCCGACAACTTTCACGCTGGAAGAAAGAATCTGCCAGCTTGAAGGCGCAAAACATTGCGTCTTGCTGCCCAGCGGTTTGGCGGCCCTGGCTCAAGTCAATTTGGCTTTGCTGAAAACCGGCGACGGTATTTTGATTCCGGACAATGCCTACGGGCCTTTGAAATCTCTGGCAGAAGCTGAATTACAGCAATGGGGCATCAGCCACCGGTATTACGACCCCATGGATCCGCAGTCGCTGGCCGACAACATACAAGCTGACACTCGACTGGTTTGGCTGGAAGCGCCGGGCTCTGTGACTTTGGAATTTCCTGATTTGCCTGCACTTGTGCGCCTCTGTCAATCGCGCAATGTATGGACTGCATTGGACAACACCTGGGGTGCCGGTGTGGCATTCCAGCCCTTTGATTTATTGCCTCAGACGGCCGGTAGCCGGCTCGGTGCCGATGTGTGCGTGCATGCCCTGACCAAATACCCCAGCGGCGGCGGTGATGTGTTGATGGGCAGCGTCACCACTTGCAGCGATGAACTCGCGCGCAGCTTGAAACTCAGCCACATGCGCCTGGGTTTTGGCGTGGCCGGCAATGATGCAGAGCTGGTGTTGCGGTCTTTGCCAAGCATAGTATTGCGCTACAAAACGCAAGATGAGACATGCCGCAAACTGGCCGCCTGGTGTTTACAACAGCCTGCTTTTGCCCAGGTTTTGCACCCTGCGATTGTTGCTTCGCCCGGCCATGCGCATTGGCGGGATTTGTGTGCCGGTGGTGTTGCTGCTGACGCAGATGTGCACAGCGGCGGGGCAGCGGCCAGCTTGCTGAGTCTGCGTTTTGATCCCGCGTTCAGTCAGGCGCAGACAGACCGTTTCTGCAACGCACTCAAGCTTTTCAAGCTGGGCTTTAGCTGGGCCGGGCCTGTCAGTCTGGTGGTTCCCTACGATTTGAAAAAAATGCGTCAATACGCGCCTGCTGAACTGCTGCAAGCCGGCTTTGTTCGCCTCGCTATTGGACTTGAGTCGCCAGAAGACTTGATCGCAGACCTGTCGCAAGCCTTGTCGTCCATGGCCTGAGTCAGCGGCTACCCCTTGAATTTTTTCAGACAAGGTTTTATTAATCGAATTGCGCCGCGAGCTTGTCGGCCAAGGCTTGCATGGAAGCAGCGTGTCTGTCTGCCAAAGGTGCTGCCGTAGCTTGCGGGTAACGTACAAAATTGCGCGCCACCGATCTGGCGTAAGTCGGGTCGTAATGGCTAATCAACAAGTCACGCACCACTTGTTCTACCTCTGCGTTAACCAACTGTTGCTGCCATGCGTTCACCACGTTTTTCCCTTTTAATTCCGTCAACATAGACAGCCGTTCGCTGAATAAACCAAGGTCGTCTGCAAAAAAAGCATAGTCGTCGAGCAGCAATTTCACACGCTCATCGTCACTGAGTTGAAGATCGATACACGGGCTTTGCCGCATCACCTCCATCAATGCCTGAGGCACAGCCAGGTTGCCGACTTTTTTGCTTTCCGCCTCGACAAACACGGTGCGCTGGGGATCAAAACCGCGTAATTTGTCCCACACCAGCGTGTCAAAATGTTTTTGGCTGGGCTGAGGCTGACCCGGAATACGCCCCAGCACCGAACTGCGGTGTTTAGCCAGATCTTCCAAGTCGAGCACCTGAGCCCCTGAATGGGAGAGCGCTTGAAGTAAACGTGTTTTGCCTGAGCCTGTCGGGCCGGTGATGACTTGGAAATGAAGCAAAGGTGCCAGTCGCGCAATATCTTGGATCATTTCTGCGCGAAACGCTTTGTAGCCACCTTCTATCAGCCAGACACGAAAGCCAATCTGACCGAGCACCAGCGCCAACGAGCCGCTGCGTTTGCCGCCGCGCCAGCAGTAAATAAGCGGTTGCCATTCCTTGCTTAAAGGCATGACATGTCTATCTATGTGTCGCGAGATATTCGCGGCCACCAGAGAGGCGCCGACTTTGTTGGCTTCAAACGGGCTGACTTGTTTGTACAAGGTGCCGACTCGAATCCGTTCTTCATTGGTCAAGGAGGGCCAGTTCAATGCATCTGGCAAACGGTCGAGATCAAACTCATCCTCTGTGCGTGCGTCAATGATGCAACTGAATCCGCCGTTGTCAGACCTCAGGGCCATGCGTTCTATGGCTTGAAGGGCAGTGATAGGGCGAGCCGCCATCAGAGCATCTTCTTCAACACAGGCCAGACGTTAGCCAGTATCTGCGGATGCGCTTCTGCCTTGGGATGGATGCGATCCGCTTGAAACAAGACAGTAGGGTCGGTGGCATCGGCAATGCCTTTAAGCAAAAAAGGCACCAGCGATATCTTTTGTTTTTGACTGATGGTTTGAAACATACGGCTGAAGTCTTGCGCATAAGCGGTGCCGTAGTTGGGCGGCACTTGCATACCTATCAATAAAACTGAGGCTTTGATTTTCTGACTGGCGCTGATCATGCCGGTCAAATTGCCCTCAGTCATTTTCAATGAAAATCCGCGCAATGCGTCATTGCCACCGAGTTCAATGACCACCAAAGCGGGCTGATGTTTTTGCAGCAATGCAGGTAGGCGGGCCAACCCGCCGGCGGTGGTGTCGCCGCTGATGCTGGCGTTGACCACCTGCCATTGCGGCTTATCCTTGGCTAGCTGAGCGGCCAGCAGGGCCACCCAACCGCTGCCGCGTGCAATGCCGTATTCGGCGCTCAAAGAGTCGCCGACGATCAACATAGTTTTTCGTTCTGCGGCCCGCAGCACGGCGGGCGATAGACCCGACGCGCACAGGCTTAAGGCTTGCAAGTTAAAGTCTCTGCGTCTCAACACGGATCTCACTGAATGTCCTCACCACTGATTGCTGTCTCTCACTTGTACAAATCGGTCACCGATGCCACCGGTACCCTGGACATTCTCCGCGATATCGATTTCACCCTGAACCCGCAGCAAACCGTTGCCATCGTCGGCGCATCCGGCTCGGGCAAAAGCACCTTGCTGGCCATCATGGCGGGCTTGGACACGCCTACTCAGGGAACGGTTCATCTGGCCGGTCAGGATATGTTTGCCTTGAACGAAGACGACAGGGCTGGTTTACGGTCTCAACACATAGGCTTTGTGTTTCAAAGCTTTCAGTTGCTGTCGGCCTTGACTGCGCTTGAGAACGTCATGCTGCCGCTGGAGCTTGCCGGTCACCCTGAACCTAAACCGGTGGCCAAAGACATCTTGGTGCGTGTCGGACTGGCTGAACGTTTAAATCATTACCCCAAAGTGATGAGCGGTGGCGAGCAGCAGAGGGTGGCACTGGCGCGCGCTTTTGTGGTCAAGCCGCAGGTGCTGCTGGCTGACGAGCCCACCGGCAGCCTGGACCACGCCACCGGCGAGACGGTCATGCAGTTGATGCTTGAATTAAACAGAGAACTGGGCACCACGCTGGTACTGGTCACGCATGATCTGGCTTTGTCAAAACGTTGTGAGAGGCGTTTGATGATGCAGGCAGGGCGCGCCTCCTGGGTGGACTGAGCGGCTTCAGCGGGTGCGCTGTTTCATGGCGCGTTCGACTTCGCGCTTGCCCTCGCGGTCCTTGATGGTGTCGCGCTTATCATGTTCTGCTTTGCCTTTGGCCAGCGCGATTTCACATTTGATGCGGCCGTTTTTCCAATGCAAATTCAGGGGTACCAGCGTATAGCCTTTTTGCTCGACCTTGCCTATCAAACGCCGGATTTCTTCCTTGTGCAACAGCAATTTTCGCGAACGAATGGCGTCCGGGTTGACATGGGTGGAGGCGGTTTTCAGCGGGTTGATCTGACAACCGATAACGTACATCTCGCCGCTGCGTATCACCACGTAGCCGTCGGTCAGTTGCACTTTTCCCTCGCGCGCAGCTTTGACTTCCCACCCTTCCAAGACCATGCCTGCTTCCAGGCGTTCCTCGAAAAAGTAGTTGAAGGCGGCTTTTTTGTTGTCCGCGATACGGGTTTGGGGTGCAGTTTTGCTGGCCATAAAAATGAAATTGGATACAACGGGGTCTTTACAATCGCCCGCAACGCCAGTGTGGCATGAACTGCATTCTATGAAAACCGTTGAGAAGTCTGTATTGATCTGGTTCAGCGCCCGCGAAATGTTCGATTTGATTGTCGATGTGCCCTCGTACCCGCAGTTTTTACCCTGGTGCGACAAGGCCGACATTCTCACCACCACTGACGACGGCATGACCGCTCGCATAGGCATGGCTTTCGGCGGCTTGCACAAAAGTTTCACCACGGCCAACACACACATTGACGGGCGCCAGGTCAAACTCGATTTGATCGACGGCCCGTTCAAACATCTTTCAGGCGTATGGGACTTTATCCCTGTGGGCGAAGAACAGGCCTGCCGCGTCGAGTTGAAGCTCTCCTACAGCTTTGATTCCATGTTTGGCGCCATCGTCGGTCCGGTGTTCGACAAGATCGCATCTACTTTGGTCGATGCCTTCGTCAAACGTGCTGAAGCGGTGTATCAGCGATGAAAATAATCATTGCGATCTCGATGGCTGCCAGACAACTTGACTTGTACGAATGGCAAGCAGATGACAAAGCCACCGTCAAAATGGCATTGCAGTTTTTGTGCACTCAGTCTGAACCGTTTGCTGCGCAGTCAAGCTTGGTTTGGCAAACCGCGGTCTGGGGCAAACCTGTTGAGCGTGCGTATGTCCTCAAAGACGGTGACCGTCTAGAGGTACTCAGAGCTTTGCGCGTCGACCCTAAAGTGGCGCGGCGTGAACGTTTTCAAAAGCAAGGCGCCAAAACCGCGGGTTTGTTTGCCAAACGCAGAGCCGGTGCTAAACCGGGTTATTGAACCGCCCAATAGTATGCTTTCATATTCATTCTGAGCGGCCAAGCTCGTTTTGAAAAAGTAACTGCGACAGGATCGGTAGAATCTATTTTTTGGAGATCTACCCTATGCGCCTTCTTGGCAAAGCGCTGACCTTCGACGATGTGTTGCTGGTCCCCGCATACTCCCAGGTCCTGCCCAAGGACACCCGCCTTTCCACCCAGTTTTCACGCCGCATCTCGCTGAACCTGCCGCTGGTGTCTGCCGCCATGGACACGGTCACAGAAGCCAGGCTGGCCATTGCCATTGCCCAAGAGGGCGGTATGGGCATCGTGCATAAAAACCTGACAGCACTTGAGCAGGCCGCCGAAGTGGCCAAAGTCAAGCGCTATGAAAGCGGCGTTGTGCTTGATCCGGTCATCATCACGCCGCAACACACGGTGCGCCAGGTCATGGCCTTGTCGGACGAACTCGGCATTTCAGGTTTCCCGGTGTGCGATGCGGGCAAAGTGGTCGGTATCGTCACCAACCGCGATTTGCGTTTTGAGTCGCGCTACGATTTGCAAATCAAAGACATCATGACGCCGCGCGAGCGTCTGATTACTGTGCCTGAAGGCACCACACCCGAGCAAGCCAAGGCTTTGTTGAACAAACACAAACTCGAGCGACTGCTGGTCATCAACGAAGCTTTCGAGCTCAAAGGTTTGATCACCGTCAAAGACATCACCAAGCAAACCAGTTTCCCGAATGCGGCGCGCGACAGCGCTGGGCGTTTGCGGGTAGGCGCGGCGGTGGGCGTAGGCCCCGGCACAGAAGAACGCGTGGAAGCCTTGGTCAAGGCGGGTGTGGATGCAATCGTGGTCGACACGGCGCACGGCCATAGCCACGGCGTGATAGAGCGGGTCCGCTGGGTCAAACAAAACTATCCGGACATTGACGTGGTAGGCGGCAATATCGCCACCGGTGCGGCTGCGTTGGCATTGGCTGAGGCCGGTGCGGATGCGGTCAAGGTCGGCATTGGCCCGGGCTCGATTTGCACCACGCGCATAGTTGCCGGTGTCGGTGTGCCGCAAATTACCGCCATCGACAACGTAGCCATGGCCTTGCACGGCAGTGGTGTTCCTTTGATTGCTGATGGTGGCATTCGCTACAGCGGCGACATCGCCAAAGCGATTGCAGCCGGGGCCTCCAGCATCATGATGGGAGGCATGTTCGCCGGTACCGAAGAAGCGCCTGGTGAAATCATTTTGTACCAGGGCCGAAGCTACAAAAGCTACCGAGGCATGGGCAGCATAGGTGCCATGCAGCAGGGCAGCGCCGACCGTTATTTCCAAGAGGCCACCACGGGCAACCCGAATGCCGACAAACTGGTGCCCGAAGGTATTGAAGGCCGCGTACCCTACAAAGGTTCCATGGTCAGCATCGTGTACCAGATGGCCGGTGGCGTACGCGCCGCCATGGGTTACTGCGGCTGTGCCAGCATTGACGACATGCGCAACCGCGCTGAGTTTGTGGAGATTTCTGTGGCCGGTATGCGCGAAAGCCATGTGCACGATGTGCAAATCACCAAGGAAGCGCCGAATTACCGCGCGGACTGATGTTCCCTAAGACTTGTCTGTCTGCATTTCAGAACTTCCATGGCACACCACAAAATTTTGATTCTTGATTTCGGCTCGCAAGTCACGCAATTGATCGCGCGCCGTGTGCGCGAAGCGCATGTGTATTGCGAAGTCCATCCTTGCGATGTCAGCAACGAATGGCTGCGTGATTACGCCGCCGACGGCATGCTCAAAGGCATTATTTTGTCCGGCAGTCACGCCAGTGTTTACGAAGAAGACACTGACAGCGCGCCCTCGCTGGTGTTTGAGTTGGGCGTTCCGGTGCTGGGCATTTGCTACGGTATGCAAACCATGGCGCAGCAACTCGGCGGCAAGGTGGAAAGCGGGCATCAACGCGAATTCGGTTACGCCGAAGTGCGCGCGCGCGGCCACACCGATTTGTTGAAAGACATCGCCGACTTCACCACGCCCGAAGGCCACGGCATTCTCAAGGTGTGGATGAGCCACGGCGACAAGGTGACAGAGCTTCCTCCCGGCTTCAAGCTGATGGCCAGCACCGACAGTTGTCCCATCGCTGGGATGGCTGATGAAGCACGTCATTTTTACGGCGTGCAATTTCACCCTGAAGTCACGCACACAATACAAGGCAAAGCCTTGTTGAACCGTTTTGTGTTGGATATATGCCGAACGAATGCGGATTGGGTCATGACCGGTTATGTCGAAGAAGCCGTGGCGCGCATTCGCGAACAAGTCGGTGACGAAGAAGTGATTTTGGGTTTGTCAGGCGGCGTCGATTCATCGGTTGCGGCTGCATTGATACACCGCGCCATCGGCGATCAACTCACCTGTGTTTTTGTGGATCACGGATTGTTGCGATTGAATGAAGGCGATGCGGTCATGGCCATGTTTGCCGGACAACTGCATGCGCGCGTGGTACGCGTGGATGCGAGTGCATTGTTTTTAGGCAAGCTCGCAGGTGTCAGCGATCCAGAAGCCAAACGCAAAATCATAGGCGCTGAATTTGTCACCGTGTTCAAAGAACAAGCCGCCAAATTGAAAGCGGGCGACGGCGGGCACAAAGGTGCAACCTATTTGGCGCAAGGCACGATATACCCGGATGTGATTGAGAGCGGCGGCGCGAAAAGCAAAAAAGCCGTCACCATCAAAAGCCACCACAACGTTGGCGGCTTGCCCGAGCAACTCGGTTTGAAATTGTTAGAACCCTTGCGAGATTTGTTCAAAGACGAAGTGCGCGAGCTTGGCGTGGCTCTGGGTTTGCCTTACGACATGGTGTACCGCCATCCGTTTCCCGGCCCTGGCTTGGGCGTGCGCATACTCGGCGAAGTGAAATCTGAATTCGCTGATTTGCTGCGCAGAGCAGACGCTATCTTTATTGAGGAACTGCGCAATACGCCATTCACTGGGGATGCATCCGCCGTGGCATTTGGCGGCACGCAAGCCCCACGCAATTGGTATGAAGCCACCAGTCAGGCCTTCGTTGTGTTTCTGCCGGTGAAGTCTGTCGGTGTGATGGGCGACGGCCGCACCTACGACTATGTGGTGGCCTTGCGCGCGGTTATTACCAGCGATTTCATGACAGCAGATTGGGCAGAGTTGCCCTATGGTTTGCTCAAAAAAGTGTCTGGGCGCATCATCAATGAAGTGCGTGGCATCAATAGGGTGGTGATGGATGTGAGCAGCAAACCGCCGGCGACCATAGAGTGGGAATGAATATGTCTGACACTTACCTCATCACCGGCGCCAACCGAGGCATCGGCCTCGAAATGTCCCGAGGTGTGTTGGCCGCCGGTGACCGCTTAATCGCAGTGTGTCGCCAACCGGCCAAAGCCACTGAATTGAACGCATTGATTGAAAAATCCAACGGCGCAGGCGTTGTTTACGCCGCCGATACTTGCGACGAAGCGGCGCTGAATTCGATTGCCGCGCAGGTCAAGGGCGCTATCGATGTGGTGGTTTGCAACGCCGGCGTCATCAGCGCGCGTGGCGGTATCGAAGACGCAGACAACAATGCCGCCGCTATTTCAGAGGTCTTGATGACGAATATGGCAGGGCCTTTTTTCACTGCCCGGGCTTTTTTAAGCCAGCTGAAGTCCAGCAAATACCCGCGCATCGCCATCATCTCTTCCTACATGGGCAGCCAACAGCACCAAGGCACATCCGCCCACTTTTACCGCGCGTCCAAAGCAGGTGCAAACAATTTGATGGTGACTTTGGCGCATGAACTCAAATCTTCCGGTATCACCGTGACTTCATTTCATCCCGGCTGGGTACGTACCGACATGGGCGGCGCAGGTGCCGATATCAGCGCTGAGGAAAGCGCTGCCGGTCTACTGGCTCGATTCCGTGGCTTGACGCTCAAGCAGTCGGGCGCATTTTTGAATTACGACGGTAAACCTCTGCCTCTTTGATAAGGTTTCACCGGCAGGCCATCAGCCTTGCGGATCAAACACACAGGCCACGGCGTATGCGCCTAGGGTCAAGCCTTTTTTACTGTCAAGCCAATGGCTGGCGAGCCGGAATGCGTGTGAATCCGTGCTGGCCTGCACAAAACTCTGTTCATCCAACACACCTACACACGCTTTTTTGCCTAAGCCGCTGAGGTCTATCTTTAAGGGTTGTGCGCTCAAGTTAGCCAGCAAAATCCGTTTACCTTCTTTCTCCTGCCAACCCAGGCTGGCAAGTCGCTGCGAATCGCTGTTGCTGATATTCAGCAGTTTGTGTCCGGAGGCGCAATTCAAAGATGCCAAGGTATGAAACACCGGATAAACCGTGTGTCCAGTCATTGAAGCAGACAAATTGTCAAACCATGGCTGAGCTTGATCAGCCTGGCGTGAATAAATCACACCCAGTGGTCCTGTAGGTGCGGCCATGCTGATGCGCGCCACACCTGTATGCACCAGCGTGCTGACATAGCCCAAGGTCCACGCGGCTGAAAACAGGCCGCGCTGACGCGGGTCCATTTTGGCGAGACAAACTCGACTGTTGTTAGCGTTGTCCGAGAAACGCGCTCCGTGCGGGTTATCGCGCGCGCCTATGCCGCTAGGTCCTACATGGTGCGGTTTGCCGCCCGAGAAATGTTTGGCTGTGTCAATCTGCCAAGGCACAGCTTCCAAGGTTTCCATCACCGATCGGTCATCGGCTGCATGCACGATAGGGCTGGTGGAATTGGTGATGAAGTCCAGCGCTTCGCAAGGTGGGCGTTTGCGGTTGAGTTCGGTGAAAAATGAAAACATACCGCCACCCAGTTGTGCTGTCGGGAAAGCTTGGCGCGCCGCCAGATAAAGCGAATCCAACTCAGGCGCAGGCGGGTAAATGCCGCCAGGCAGCACCGACTTTAAATGCCCCACAGGACAGACGCAGACCATATCCGGTTGCAAACCAACCGCCCGAGCATGCGCCGCTAACTGCATGAGTTCCGCCGCAAAACCATCCAGGCTTTGCACCACCACTTCGAGCATCACTTCAGCTTTCAATGCGCGGCTGAGTTGTGCGTATTGACGCAACAAGGCTTGGCCGTGGTGTTGGCGTGGATCGAAGAAGCACACTAAGAATTTGGGCGCCAGTTTTTTCATTAACGGGAGTTTGGACAGTGCATTTTCAACTTCTTCAGCTGGAACGCCCAGACCGATGGGCGGAATAACCGTGTCTAAAGCAGAACCGACCCGGACTTGCAAAGGCGCGGCTTTCGCCAAAGAAGCATGCCCGGGGACAGGCCCTGAAAAATGCAGACTGACCGATTGCTCAATCGCTTCACCGGCAGGCAAGGCGTAAGGCCAGGGGCGCGACAGCGGACGCACATAGGTTTTGAATGAAGCGTCTGTCCAGTTGCGGTGGTCCTCCATTTCAAACGCATCGCCTTGCATGACGCAACGCGCCCACACGCCGGGCAACACCTGGTGTGACAAAGCTCTGATATTGCGAAACGGGCAGTCAGGGTTGACCTGTTCAGGAAATTGACTTTCTGTCACCGTGCCGTCTACATGCTCAACCTTGAGCATCTGACCAACCACGCCTGTGAGCGGATGCAGCACCACGAAACCGGTACGCGCAGTCAGAAAATCGGTTGTAGGCGTGGCCTTGCCGCGAAAAATAAGCGAACCGTCTGCGTGGCCTTCGATATGCGCTTCATAGTCAATAGATTGGTCATGGCGTGTGCAACTGGCCTGGTAGCTGATAACAAAGCTGCTGGGCTGCTGTTTGATGGACAGATTGCGCAACACGGGCGTGTAAGTGCCCCAGTTTTCATCCCGCACCAGAAAGGAGAGTGCACGCAATACCTCGACACCTTTGAGGCGTATGTAGCGTAAATTACCATTATCAAATTCGACAGACAGCGCGCCTGCTACCAGCGTTTTTCCCGCTGTGTCGGCTTCCAAGGTGCCGGTAGTTTTGATCAATGAGGAAGGTTCTGCCAATGCCATGGTGTACTCCTGAAAAAAATCAAACGGTTGCGCCATTGGCAATCACCAAGCCGCTGGCGGGATCGATAACGATGACGCGGTTCATATCTATCTCCAATGCCAACCGCTCGCCGCTGCGATGCACATCGCGGGCCAGCAATTCTGCAACCGTAGCGGTAGCCCCGAGTTTGAATTCGACAAAAGTGCGTGAGCCCGTGGGCTGCACCAGTTCAATATCAACATTGATTCGCGCAATATCTTCGTGTTCTGACGCTTGTTTGCGCATATGTTCAGGCCGTATGCCGAGTTCTACGGCCATGCCTGTCTGGGATTGCAAATGACCGAAACGCCCCGGGGGCAGTCTCAGCGATAAACCGGGCACAATCTGCGCGTTCAAGCCTTGGCTGTCTGAGTGCAGCACCGCAGGAATGAAATTCATAGAAGGCGATCCGAGGAAACCGGCTACATAACGGGTGCGCGGATGCTCAAACAATTCAAGGGGAGCACCTTGTTGTTCGATCTGTCCTTCGCGCATCAACACAATCCTGTCAGCCAGCGTCATGGCTTCGATTTGATCGTGGGTGACATAAATCATGGTCTTGCCCAGTTCCTGGTGCAGTCGCTTGATTTCGCCGCGCATCTCGTCGCGCAGTTGTGCGTCCAGGTTGGACAAGGGTTCGTCAAACAAATACAAACGCGCATCCCGCACCACGGCGCGACCGATGGCCACGCGTTGCAACTGACCGCCTGATAACTGTCGGGGATATCTTTCCAGCAAATGGCTGATAGCCAGCATATCGGCGGCGCGCTGTACTTTGCCCGGTATATCGGCCGCCGGGGTTTTACGCGCGCGCAAACCAAAAGCGATATTGTCAAACACTGTCATATACGGGTAGAGCGCATAGTTTTGAAACACCATGGCGATGTCGCGATCCCGCGGCGGCATGTCGTTGACACGTTGACCGGCGATAGACAGGCTGCCTTGATCGGCGTACTCGAGACCGGCAATGGTTCGTAGCAATGTGCTTTTGCCGCAACCTGACTGACCGACCAGCACAGTGAATTCCCCGGCAGGTATGGACAGGTCTATGCCTTTGACCACATGGTTGTTGCCATAGTATTTGTGAAGCCCTTGGATAAGCAAATCCGCCATGTGTTTTTATCCTTTGACCGCGCCCAGAGAAATGCCTCTGACCAGGTAACGTTGCATGAAGACCACCGCGATAAACACAGGCAAAGTGCCGAGTACCGACATGGCGGCGATTTTGGTCCAGAAATTGGATTGACCACCGAAGTAATGCGTGACTTGTACGGTGTACGTGGTGACCTCGGTGCGTGTAAGTACCAATGCAAATAAAAATTCGTTCCAAGCAAATATGAAAGCAAAAATAGCGGTGGCAAACAAACCGCCCTTGCACATGGGAAGCACTACTTTGTAAAATACCTCCCAAGGCGTGCAACCATCAACCAAGGCAGCTTCTTCCAGTGAACGCGGTATATCTTGTATGTAGCCGCGCATCATCCAAATCACATATGGAAGATTGAACGCGGTGTAAAGCAAAATCATGCCGATATAGGTGTCCACCCAACCTAGGAAGACATAAAGCAAAAAAATTGGGAATACCACGGCAATCGGCGGCACCATGCGCTGGGAAATGATCCAGTTGGACAAATCATCGCCACCGGTTTTGTAACGCGCCAGACTGTAGGCGCACAGCGTACCTATGCTCATGGCAAGCACAGTGGACACAGAGGCCACCACCAGGCTGTTAAAAACTGAGACAGCGTCGCCGTCCTTGAACAAGACCAGGTAGTTGCTCCATTGCAGCGCGGCCGGCCACCAGACGGGAGGAGAAGCGTAAATCTCGTCGGCGGTTTTGAACGAATTCATCGCCAGCCAATAGACTGGAAACAAAAACGCAAGCGTGATCAAAACGGCGGCGCAAAAGCGAAGCCCCAAGCTGATACGGGAAGAGAGCGGTACACGGTTCATCTTGATAATCCCACACGCTTTAAGGCCCACATCAGCACCACACTGAGCATGACCACAATCAGCAAAGCCACGGCCGCGGTATAGCTGGTTTCAAATTGTCTGAAGCCCTGGTTGTAAGTAAAAATGGAAATGGTTTCAGTCATAGTGCCAGGCCCGCCCTGGGTCAGAGCCCAAACCACATCAAACAAGCGAAATAAATCCAACATGCGGATTAGCAGTGCAATCGCCATCACCGGCCAAATAGAGGGAAGAACAATCAGAAAAAATATGCGCCAGTAACCCGCTCCATCAATGGCTGCGGCTTCGAGTTGTGATTTATCGACATTAGCCAGCGCGGCTAAAAGCAGCAAAAACATAAACGGTGTCCATTGCCAAACCTCGGCGACCAGAATGGCGGGGTAGACCAGTTCGGGTTTGATGGTCCAGAGTATGGTCATTTCTTGTCCGAATAACCAGCCCAACACCTGGTTGATCGGACCGAAGCGGTTGTCAAACATCAAAGACCAGATGGCACCGGCCACCACGGGTGAAACCACCACGGGCAGTACCAACAGACCGATCATGATTTGCCGACCCGGCAGTTTGTTTAAAAAAAGTTGCGCCATCGACAAACCGATGAATAACTCCAACGGCAGAGCAATGGCCAGAAAAATCAAGGTATGCATGACGGCTTCCCATAGCCGCTGGTCTTCAAAAATAGCGCGGTAATTCACCAACCCGACAAAGTCGGAACTGTTGTCCATCATGGTGATGCCCTGGAAGCTGACAAGGATCATGTAAATCAGGGGGAAAACAGCCACCAGCAACAGCACCAGCATGGCTGGGACGATCAGCAAGCGTGCGAACAACTTTTGCTGGTCATGGATAGTGGGGGAAGCAACAGAATGTCTCAAGACGAGGCCTACCGGATGATCAACGAATTCAAGGTGTCAAACAGGCAGCGCCGTGAGAACGGCGCTGCGCTGATGACGGTATACCTACACAGAGGCTTATGGCTTATTTAGGATAAGCGCCGCCTTTGGCTGCCCAGGCCTTGTAAACAGCTTTTTGCTTGTCTACGCCGACCTTTTGAGTGGTTTCATTCCATGACTTGGCAACATCGTCCAGAATTTTCTTGGGATCTTCCCCGGCCCACAAGCGGCTGATGCCCTGGCGCAGTGCTTCTTCATATTTGTCCGTTTGAATCAAAGACAAATCGAGCAAGCCAGTTTTGGAACCTGCTTGAAGCGCAGCCAGATAGTCTTTGGCGTCCGGCCATTTGGCCATGTATTCTTTGCTGGTGAAATGGGAGTCACGGAAGGGATCGCGCAATGTGTAAGGCAGTTGCACACGTTGCATGGAAATCTCTTCGCTGTTGAGCCACTGAATGAACAAATACGCGAGTTCTTTGTTCTTGCTGTTAGAGGTCACAGACAAAGCGAATCCGGCCGCCAGTTCAGGATGACCGCCTGGTGGCAGTGCGTAACCGACTTTACCGGCCACTTTGGACTCGGGCACCCACTTCATGGCTTCATCCTTGATGTAACCGGCAGCGAATCGGCCATAGGGCGGCCATGAAATGGTCATGGCGCTTTCGCCTTTAAGGAAAACAGCCAAGTTTTCTACAAAACCGAATTTCTCCACGCCCGGGGGCATGAATTTATTTTCATTGCGCCAGTCGGTCAAAACCTTGACGCCTGCCGGACCGTTGATTTGCGCTTTCATATTGCTGTCAAAGAATTTGCCGCCTTCATTGCGGAAACGTTCCTGGAACATGAAGTTACCGTAACCGGGTTCACGGAACTGAGATGCGCCGTAAGTACCTTTGGCTTTGAGTTTTTCAGTCAGGAATTGACCGATTTCTGAAAATTGTTTCCAGGTTGTAGGCGGGGCCAGTTCATAGTTAAACTTGGCTTTGAAGTCTTTGCGCAATCCGGCATCGGCAAAAATATCTTTACGGTAGTACATGATGAAGACATCGCCATCATCCGGAAAACCGTAGATCTTGCCGTTCACCTTCATCTGGTTATCGCGGTAGGTGGGCGCGATTTTTTGCAGTTCATCGCGGTATGCGTATTTGTCCACCATGGCGTCCAGCGGCTCGAGTGCACCGGCCTGAACCAGGTCAGGCATCCAGGACGGGATCACGTTCAATGCGTCATAAGCACCGGTACCGGCGCGGTATTCCTGCATGATTTTGGTGAACATTTCTGCGGTGGGGACCTCAATCACGTTGATCTTGCAACTGGTGAGTTTTTCCCACATCGGACCGGAGAAATTTTTAGGGTCTAGCGATTGCAGTCCGGCTTCCCAGACAACGGTGATGGTCTTGCCGTTACACATTTTTTTAGCTGCATCAACAGCACGTTGAGCAGTACTTTGCGCCTGCGCCATGCCTGTAGCCAACAGCATGGCAGATGCCAAGGCTGTCAGACCACTCAAGTACAGTTTTTTGAAATGAAAATTCACATTGGTCTCCTTGATATTTTTCGTGGGTAGAAACTTATAAAAAATCAGACAGTGCAGTTGAACTGACTGCCAACCTTCAAACGACAACAACTGACAGCTATGGTTTTCCCTCCTTTTGTGTTCAAGCTTTGACGATGGACAAAGGCATGCGCCCGTTGGCAAACGACACCACACAACCAAGACCTTCCCGCGCAATATGGTCGAAGCATTCGTCGGTCCAGCACAAAGAATGTGGTGTCAGCAAAACGTTTTCCATTTTTAACAATGGGTTGTCTCGAGCCACGGGTTCTTGCTCGAATACATCAAGCGCGGCACCGGCGAGCGCTCCGGATTGCAACGCATGGATCAATGCAACTTCATCAATCACAGGGCCGCGCGCCATGTTGATCAGGTAAGCCTGTTTTTTCATCAATGCTAGGCGATGCGCGTTTAAAAAATGGCGGGTCTGAGCATTCAAAATCAAACTGCAAACCACGAAGTCACTTTGACTCAACAGAGTTTCGGTGCTGACGTGGTCTGCCCCCAATGCTTCTATGCGCGAAGTGGCGACATGCGGATCAGATGCCAGGACGCGCCAACCAAAAGGTTTGGCCAAAGCCAGCAACTCCTGGCCTATGCCACCTGCGCCGATCACACCGAGTGTTCGGGTAGTCAAGCCCAGGCCCATGTGGCAGGTGCGTTCATGCCAACGGCCCTCGCGGGTTAACTTGTCTTTGGTGATTAAACGACCGGCCAGCGCAAACACAAAGGTCAGCGCTGCCACTGCCACCGGACGACGCACCGCTACCGGCGTGTTGGTGGTGATGATGCCTTTGTCGGCCAAAGCTTTGACGTCGACCGAGTCATAACCGACACCGTGCCTAGCCACAATCTTCACCCTGCAATCTGCACGAGAAACAGAATGCGCCGTGACTTGCGGGCTGTTGAGGTACAAACCGTCATAACTTGCCATGATGTCTGGCGTGATTTCGCTGACCGATTCAGGCAGAAATTCATAATCGATACTGGCTTCTTTGTTCAGTATTTCCATGGGACCGGGCCCGAAACTGGGTTTGCCGCTGGCGTCTAGCAGGTCTTTGGAAAGACCGAGTTTGAATGCCATGTTCAATCCGCCTTTTTCACATGCTGAATCAAGTTGCGGAATCCTTGCTGCAACATGCCTGTGTCAGTGCCTGTGGCAATCATGGTGTAGCCCATGGCCATGACCTTGTCGGCCCAGGCCGCGTCCGTGGCCATGAAACCAGCGACTTTGCCGTGTTTTTTGGCGACGTCCGCAATTCGTTTCATTGCGGCAAGAAACAAAGGATGCTCAAACTGAGCGGGAATGCCCATGAAATTGGACAAATCGAAATGACCAACCCAAAGCACGTCTATACCGTCAACCGCGGCAATGGCTTCAACCTGGTCGAGACCGCGTTCGGTTTCGATCTGAGCGATGACCAGGTTGCGGTCGTGAAAATCGCGCATTTTTTGAATGATGTCACCGGCTTTGTAATCGCATTGTGCGAAGCCAAAGGCCGCGCCACGTCTGCCCAAGGGCGGGTAGCGGCAGGCCTGAACAATCGAGGTAGCTTGTTGTGCAGACTCGACCATGGGAATCATCACGCCGTGTGCGCCGATATCCAATGAACGCGCCAACCAGGTGTATTCCCCCACAGGGACACGCACCATGGGCGCAATAGGCAAACCACGACACGAAGCAAACAAGCCTTTCAAGGACTCCATGTCCAGGCCGGTGTGCTCCATATCGTAAATCACATATTTCGCACCCGCGTTGTGCAAAATGCTGGACAGGCCCGGGGAGAAAAATTCGAACACCATGGCACCTGCCACGACCTGGCCGGACATAATGGATTGCTTGAGGTCAGAAGACATGGATGCTCAATCTGGTAAACGTTCAGAATAACGAGCAAAGCACAGCCTGTATTTAGGTGTAATTACTAGGAATATGTCGCTCCCAACTTGATGATTTTTTTAAGCTTGGGCTAGCCGGTTTAAAAACCCATGGCCGCTGTTATCATCAAAAACTCGGCTTGAAAAGCCACATGACTTTGCTGTTTCCCCTGGCATTCTTGCGCGGTGACCTGTATCGATACTATGAAAAAACCTTTGCGGCATGATTTATATATGCCGATGGCAATCTTTAGAGGCAAATTTTCATGAAATGGTTTGTGATTTTGCTTTGGCTGACCGCCATTTTTTATGGCCACTACAGAGGCCGTGTCAGGGCCTCATGGCAAAAGGTGTTTCTGGACCATTCTGCGGTGCTGGCTCCTATCAATGCATTGATGGTGCTTTTCTCTAAAGCGCCCACCACGCCCTATGTGTCGTTGAACGAACTTCCCGAGCTACAAATATTGCAGGACAACTGGCAAGTGTTCAGGGACGAGGCGCTGCATCTGTCCGAATTGCAGCGCATTAAAGCGCCTGACAAACACGATGACATCGGTTTTAATTCATTTTTCAAATACGGCTGGAAGCGTTTTTATTTGAAGTGGTATGACGCTGCGCATCCTTCGGCTGCCCAGTTGTGTCCGCAAAGCGTGGCCATCTTGAAAAGCATTCCCACGATCAAAGCCGCGATGTTTGCAGAACTTCCGCCAGGCGGGCAACTGAACCGGCACCGCGACCCTTATGCGGGCTCTCTGCGCTATCACTTAGGGTTGGTCACGCCGAATGACGATGCGTGTTACATCGATGTGGATGGGGAGCGTCACAGTTGGCGTGACGGGCAGGGTGTGGTGTTTGATGAAACTTACATACACGAGGCCTATAACAAAACATCGCAAAACCGCATTATTTTGTTTTGTGATGTGGAGCGACCTTCGCGCTTGGCTTGGGTGGCAGCATTGAATCGCTGGTTCAGCCGGGTGGTGATGTCAGCGGCCAGTTCGCCTAACGACACAGGGGACCAGACTGGTGCGATCAACAAGCTCACGCATTGGCATTTCTTGTTGGACGAAAAGCGCAAGTCTTTCAAAAACTGGAATCGCCGGGTTTATAAATTGACCAAATACAGTTTGATTGCTTTGATAGTGCTCGGCGTTTTTTATATTTAAGACACGCATAGGCCGACCCATCCGGACTTGGTTGGCATTCCTGCGATTATGAAGACACGGTTTGGCTGACCATCCGAAGTGGTTGGCATTCCTGCGGTTAGAAGACACGCACAGGCCGACCCGTCCGGTGCGCTTTTTTCTCCGCTTTCGCTCGAAAAAAACGCCCCCGCCTGTTCAGCCTAAAGTGGTGTTTTTGGCTTGCGAATTATTTCCTTGTACTGTTGGCTTTGTTTGTTGAACCGCAGAAATGCCATCGGAGGAAATTTATCGATCGGACAAACGACATGGCGGTCGGGCCGACGCGAACATTGGCGCGCAGCGGCAGTGAGCGGCGACCGAACCGGCATGGCGCGAATACATCACATAAAGCTAAACCGACATGGCGTGAACAAACTGTACAAAGCTAAACCCGCATGGCAAACATCAGGTCTTATCCAACGCCTGCTCTATATCCCAAATAATGTCGTCCAAGGTCTCCAAACCCACACTCAAACGAATCAAGTCAGGCGGCACACCCGCTGCAATCTGCTGCTCTTCAGACAACTGACGATGCGTCGTGGAAGCAGGGTGGATCACCAGACTTTTTGCGTCGCCAATATTCGCCAAGTGCGATAAAAACTGCACGTTCTCAATGAAAGATTGACCCGCTGCCGCGCCACCTTTGACACCAAACGTCAACACCGCACCGGCACCGCGTGGCAAATACTTTTTGGCCAGTTCATGGTCCGGGTGATCTGCCAAGCCCGGGTAATTCACCCAGGCCACTTTGGGATGTTTTTGCAAATGTTTGGCTACTGACAAGGCATTGCTGCAATGCCTGTCCATGCGCAATGACAGTGTCTCCACCCCTTGCAGCAACAGGAAGGCATTGAAAGGCGAAAGCACCGGGCCGAAAGTGCGCATGCCCTCCATGCGGCATTTCATGGTGAAGCCGAAGTCGCCGAAGGTCTCAAAAAACCGCACACCATGGTAGCCGGGAGATGGCTCGGTCATGCTTGAGAAGCGGCCGTTGTCCCAGGGGAATTTCCCAGATTCGATGATGACGCCGCCCATGGTGGTGCCGTGACCGCCGATGAATTTCGTCGCTGAATGAATGCTGATGGCAGTGCCCCATTTGAAAGGCTGACAAAGGTAAGGGCTGGCAAATGTGTTGTCGATAAACAGCGGCACGCCGGCGTGGTTACCGATCGCAGCGACAGCTTCTATATCCAACACATTCAGCGATGGATTACCTAGTGTTTCGGCGTAAAGCGCTTTGGTTTTGGGCGTGATGGCTCGGGCGAAGTTCTCGGGGTCTGAGGCATCGACAAACACAGTTTCAATGCCCAGCTTTTTGAAATTCACACCGAGCTGCGTATGCGTACCGCCGTACAAAGTCTTGGCTGCGACTATCTGGTCACCGGCCTCGCACACATTCAGCAAGGCAATCATTTGCGCCGCCATGCCGCTGCCGGTGGCTACAGAGGCGCGACCGCCTTCTAAGGCCGCAATACGCTCTTCGAGCACCGCGACCGTGGGGTTAGAAAGCCTTGAATACACATTGCCGAAAGTTTGCAGGTTGAACAGGCTGGCGGCGTGTTCAGCGCTGTCAAACACATACGACGTGGTTTGGTAGATAGGAACTGCCCGGCTACCGGTGGCGGCATCAGGGATTTGCCCGGCGTGCAGGCTGAGCGTGTCAAAACCGAATGTGCGATCTGCCATTATTTTCTACTGAGGTGGGATTTGACGTTGAGCAGAGACGACGCCGGTGTTGACACCGAACCACCCAAGGCCGCCAAACAAGCGGGCGTGTTCGATCTTGACACAGCGGTCCATGATGACGGTCAGGCCTGCTTGTTCAGCGATACGCCCGGCATCAACATTCACCACACCGAGTTGCAACCACAGCACCTTGGCGCCAATGTCCGCTGCTTGCTGCGCAATCGCCGGGGTATCGGCCGGTTTGCGGAACACATCAACAATATCCACCGGAAAAGGTATGTCTGCCAGGCTGGCATAACAGGTTTCATCCAGGATGCTTTGGTACTTGGGATTGACCGGCACGATGCGGTAACCATGGGCTTGCATGTACTTGGCAGCAAAGTAGGAGGGGCGGAACCAGTCTGCCGATAAACCAACCACAGCGATGGTGCGGTGTTGTTTCAACACCTGTTTCAGTACGCGTATGTCACTCATTTCCGAGATATTAGCCGATAACTGAAATAAAGATTGCTTTATGTGACAAAACAGTGCATAGTCTGAACTCGATTATCAGTTTATGTCGTTGTAGTTCGTTTTTAGTTCTGCCCTCATAGGTATTTCTCCCTTCGTCTCTTCGCCTTTTCTGACCTTCGACCCCGAGGGGGGCTTCCCTTTTTTTTAAGAAATGCAATAAATGGCAACAGGTACAGTGAAATGGTTTAACGAGTCCAAAGGTTTTGGCTTTATTACACCCGAAGACGGCGGCAAAGATTTGTTCGCCCATTTTTCCGCGATCCAGAACCAAGGCTTCAAAACCCTGGCAGAAGGTCAACGCGTTAGCTTTGAAGTGACCACCGGCCCCAAAGGCCTGCAAGCGTCCAACATCAAATCCGCCGATTAAGCCGCAAGCTTAAAGGCAGCTGATGTCCAAAGAAGAAATGCTGGAAATGTCCGGCATGGTGCGCGAGGTGCTACCCGACTCGCGCTACCGTGTCACTTTGGACAACGGCCACGAACTCGTGGCCTACACCGCAGGCAAGATGCGCATGCACCACATCCGCATCCTGGCCGGCGACAAAGTCACCTTGGAACTCTCTCCTTATGACATGACCAAAGGTCGTATCACCTTTAGACATATCGAAGGCAAAGGCCCGAGCGGACCACGTCGCAGACGGTTTTGACCCCCGGCCCGTCCGATACCGGATTGGGCTATTTGGTCAAGCATGAGTGCATTGCCATTGACGGCGGTGCCACACTGAACATACGTTCGTTACTGGACAAACAACAGTTTCACGATCCGCTAGGCATTGCCCTGGCTTTAGGCGTTTCTTCCGCCACTTGGCCTTTATTCGGTCTGGTCTGGCCATCGGCCCGAAAAATGGCTGACGTGATGCAGACTTTTCCGATTGCCGATCTGCGAATTTTGGAAATCGGTTGCGGTCTGGGATTGGCCAGTCTGGTGATTCACCGCCGCTCGGGTACTGTCACCGCCTCTGATTACCACCCCTATACAGAACGTTTTCTGAGCGCCAATTTATTGCTTAATGACATGCACACCTTGCCCTATGTCAGCGGCCATTGGGAACGCGCCAATCCGCTCTTAGGCGAGTTCGATCTGATCATAGGCAGCGATGTGCTTTACGAGCGGGATCACCCGCTGCAACTCGCCGGGTTTATTCAGCGCCATGCAGCAGACCATGCACAAGTGTTGATCATTGATCCCAACCGCGGCAACCGCGCAGCATTTCACAAAGCCATGCATAACAACGGGTTTGCACTCACACAAACTGATTTACTCACGCGCCTAAAGGACGAAACGCCATACCGCGGCCGTTTCCTCAGCTACCAACGCGACTGATTTCAAGGCCGGCATGGGTTACATTGCGGCGCATGAATGATGAAGATTTCATGCAACTTGCCTTGGCGCAAGCCGAACTGGCATTGGAGGCCGGAGAAGTGCCTGTCGGCGCCGTGCTGGTGTGTGAAGGGCAGGTGATTGCCCGCGCGCATAACGCACCTGTTGGGCAGCACGACCCCAGCGCCCATGCGGAAATACTGGTTATGCGTGAAGCTGCTGCCAAACTCGGCAACTACCGGCTTGACGACTGCACCTTGTACGTCACGCTTGAGCCTTGCACCATGTGCGCCGGGGCCATCTTGAATGCGCGACTATCTAAAGTGGTGTGGGGCGCGCCTGAACCGAAAACAGGCGCGGCGGGGTCGGTACTCAACGTCTTCGAAAACCCCGAACTCAACCACCAAACCCTGAGTCACGGTCATGTGCTTTCACAAGCGTGTTCACTGCCTCTGCAAACATTTTTCAAGCAACAACGACTCATACAAAAAACCAAGGCCGCGGCCACTCGCTTGCGCGATGACGCCGTGCGTACGCCCGACAGTGCGTTCGAGCAGTTGCCCGGGTACCCGTGGCAGCCGAATTACATCAGCGATTTGCCCGCATTAAACGGCTTGCGTATGCATTACCTGGACGAAGGGCCTGCAACCGCGGAAGTGACTTGGTTGTGCTTGCACGGCAACCCCGCCTGGAGTTATTTGTACAGGCACATGATTCCCGTTTTTCTGGCCGCCGGTCACCGAGTGGTCGCGCCTGACATGCCTGGCTTCGGCAAAAGCGATAAGCCTAAAAAAGACAGCACACATTCGTTTGAATGGCATCGCCAAGTGTTACTGGAATTCGTTGAAGCCATGGATCTCAGGCATATTCAACTTGTGGTGCAAGACTGGGGCGGCATACTTGGATTGACACTGCCTATGGCGCAGCCCTGGCGTTACCAGTCGCTGCTGTTGATGAACACCATGCTGGCTACCGGCGAGCAGCCCTTGAGCGAGGGATTTCTAGACTGGCGTCAAATGTGCGCTGACAAACCCATGTTCGACGTGGGCAAGTTGTTTGCACGCGGCAACCCGCAAATGAGCGCAGACGAATGCGCTGCCTTTAACGCGCCGTTTCCTGATGCTGGTCATCGCGCTGCTTTGCGAGCATTTCCCCCTATGGTGCCCTCTTCTGTTGACAGCCCCGGCGCAGCAATTTCGCGCGATGCTGCGGCCTTTTGGATGGAACAATGGCAAGGCCGCAGCCTGATTTTTATCGGTAAACAAGATCCCGTGCTTGGCGAAACGCTGATGCGTGATTTGCAACAACGCATTCGAGCTTGCCCCGAGCCCGTGGTGTTGCCGCAAGCAGGGCATTTTGTACAGGAACACGGCCATGAAATTGCATTGCAAGCCGTACAGACATTTTTCAATTCAAACTCAGCAGGAGACAGGCAGTGAAATCCGATAGTTCAAACACAGTTCGTGTCGCCGTGATCACCGGCGGGGCCATGGGCATAGGCGGCGCAGCGGCGCAACATCTGGCGGCATCGGGTCACCGGGTCATCATCGCCGACCGCGACAGGCAGGCGGCTGACCTCACCGTTGCAGCACTGGTGGCTCTTGGTCACC
>Ga0209768_10000306_pt1 | contig 33621 bp, 27 predicted proteins | sample LauGreSBDMM110SD_3_FD_187564 | JGI IMG/M metagenome (GOLD analysis project Ga0209768, IMG submission 187564) | Freshwater lake microbial communities from Lake Michigan, USA - Sp13.BD.MM110.SD (SPAdes) (version 2) | ecosystem: Environmental > Aquatic > Freshwater > Lake | place: Lake Michigan... | reverse complement strand
AATGCGTCATCAGCGAAATTTCATCGACTTGCGGCAAGGCGTTCAAACGCGCCCAGGCCGAGCGAAACGCCTGCGGCGTAAATCCCAAGCGGTTCATGCCCGAATTCATTTTCAAAAACACACGCTGCGGCACTTGGGTTTTGTGTTTGCTCAGCATGTCGATTTGCGCTTCGTGGTGAACCGCGTGCCATAGGTCCAGGCGCGAACACAACTCTAAGTCGCGTTGTTCGAACACGCCTTCCAGCAGCAAGACCGGGCCGCGCCAGCCCAGGTCGCGCAGGGTTTGCGCTTCATTCAAATCCAGCAAAGCAAAACCGTCGGCACCGCGCAGGCCTTGGAACACATGCGCCAGCCCGTGGCCATAAGCATTCGCTTTGACCACCGCCCAGACGCGCGCATCCGCCGCCGACTGACGCAAACGCGCCAGGTTATGGCGCAGCGCATCTGGGTGAATGAAAGCATGGATGGGACGTGGCATGACCTGGATTGTCGCAGGGCAGTGACGCCGCCAAATGGCGTGATATAACTCACAAGCTACAAGGCCCGCATCTTGAAATTTGACTTCTTTTTGACTCACTCATCCCGCTTGTCTGCCAGGCCTTTATTAATATGAAGCGCGGTTTTTACACCATCATGGCGGCGCAGTTTTTCAGCTCGCTGGCGGACAACGCTTTGTTTGTCGTCGCGGTTGAAATGATCAAAGCCTCAGGCGGCGTCGAATGGCAGCGTGCCGCACTCGTGCCCATGTTCGCCCTGTTTTACGTGGTGCTGGCGCCTTTTGTCGGCGCTTTTGCCGACTCGCGGCCCAAGGGTCAGGTCATGTTCATGAGCAACGGCATCAAGGTGCTGGGCTGCTTAATGATGTTGTTCGGCTCGCACCCGCTGCTGTCTTACGCCATCGTGGGCTTAGGCGCTGCCGCCTACTCGCCCGCCAAATACGGCATCCTGACCGAATTGCTGCCGCCGTCTTTGCTGGTCAAGGCCAACGGCTGGATCGAGGGCTTGACCATAGGCTCCATCATTTTGGGTGTGTTGATCGGCGGTCAACTGGTCGGGCCACACATCTCCGGCGTGCTGTTGAGTTTTGATCTGCCCTACATAGACACCGGGATAGACACTCCCCCCGAAACCGCCATTTGCGTCATCGTCTTGTTGTACGGGCTGGCTGCCTGGTTTAATACCCGCATACCGCTGACCGGCGTGGCACCCGTGCCGCTGCGCAGCCAAACTGAACACAGTCTGGCTTACAACCTGCTGGTACTGGTGCCGGATTTCTGGCGCTGCAACAAACTGTTATGGACCGACAAACTGGGCCAGATTTCATTGGCTACCACCACCTTATTCTGGGGTGCCAGCGGCAACCTGCGTTACATCGTGCTGGCCTGGAGTGCCGTGGCGCTGGGTTACTCGACCACACAGGCATCTTCATTGGTAGGCGTGGTCGCCATAGGCACAGCCGCCGGTGCGGTGATTGCCTCTGTGCGCATGAAGCTCACCGATGCAACGCGGGTCATGGCGCTGGGCATTGCCATGGGCTTGCTGATTCTGGTCATGAATTTCATTGATAACGTCTGGGTCGCCGCGCCGTTTTTCATCTTGCTCGGCGGCCTCGGCGGTTTTCTGGTGGTGCCCATGAACGCTTTGCTGCAACACCGCGGCCACAACTTGATGGGCGCAGGCCGCTCTATCGCCGTGCAAAATTTCAACGAGCAGGCATGCATATTGGCACTGGGCGGTTTGTATGCGCTGGCCACAGGCATGGGCATGAGCGCGTTCACAGCCATTGTGTGCTTTGGTCTGTTCGTAGCTGGCAATATGTGGCTGATACAACGCTGGCACACGCGTAACTGCGTACAACACCGCGACGAGGTCGAGCGCCTGATGGACATCGCCCGCCAGGACCCGGGGCACTGACACATGGCTTTGTCAGCCCTGGCGCCGGTGCTGGGCTTGCTGGCCAACGCGCTGGTCTTCGGCCTAAGCTGGTGGCCGTTTCGTGAAATGCAGGCTCTCGGCCTGCACCCGTTGTGGGCCACGGCCTTGATGTACGGCCTGTCTTTCTTCTTCATCAGCCTCATGCGCCCGCAATGGTTTCTCAGTTTGCACCGGCAGCCGCAACTGTGGTGGTTGTTTCTGGGTTCGGGCCTGACCAACTTCGGCTTTAACTGGGCAGTCACGCAAGGCGATGTGGTGCGCGTGGTGCTGTTGTTCTACACCATGCCAGCCTGGTCGGTGCTGTTTGCCTGGTGGCTGCTGGGCGAAAAACCCGATCGGCAAGCCATGCTGCGGTTGGCGCTGGCGCTGGCCGGCGTGGCACTGGTTTTGAAAACCCCGGACACCCCCTGGCCGCTGCCGGACAACCCCATGGACTGGCTGGCCTTGCTAGGCGGCGCCAGCTTTGCACTGAACAACGCCATGCTGCGCAAACTCGCGCACCTGCCCGAAACCGATCGCATGGGTGCCATGTTCGCCGGCGGCATGTGCTTGAGCGCCGCCGCCGCGATGGCCTTGCCCGAGGCGCTGGTCAGTCTGCCGGCGGATGTCAGCTGGTGGCCGTACGCCCTGGGTTTATCGCTGTGCCTGCTTTTATCTAATCTGAGTCTGCAATACGGCGCAGCACGATTACCGGCAAACACGACCGCCTTAGTCATGTTGTCCGAGATTGTTTTTGCCTCTGCCTCCTCTGTGTACATGGGCGCATCTGAACTGAGCTTGCGCAAAATCGCCGGAGGATTGCTGATTGTGTTTGCCGCCATATTGGCGACAATCCAACATCACAGCAAGAAAGATCCATGAGCATGTCTTCTATTTATGATTTTCAAGCCAGTGGCATCGCTGGCGCGCCGGTAAGCCTGGCGGATTACCGCGGCCAAGTTATTCTGATCGTCAACACCGCCAGCGCCTGCGGTTTCACACCGCAATTCGCCGGGCTGGAAGAACTGCACCAAACCTATGGCGAGCGCGGGCTGGCGGTTCTGGGCTTTCCCTGCAACCAGTTCGGCGCACAAGACCCGGGCAGCAATGCCGAAATCGGTGCTTTCTGTCAGAAAAACTTCGGTGTAACTTTTGCCATGATGGAGAAAATCGATGTCAACGGCAAAGACGCGCATCCGCTGTTTCAATGGTTGAAACAACAAGCCCCCGGCTTGCTGGGCAGCGAAGGCGTCAAGTGGAACTTCACCAAATTCCTGATCGGGCGTGATGGACAAGTCATCAAGCGTTACGCCTCGCTGGACAAACCGGCGGCGCTTGCCGCCGACATAGAAAAAGCCCTTCACTCCGGTTGATGCGAAAGCTCAAAGTGACCCATGCTGCGCTGGCTTCAATACCTCTATCTTCATTTGCCTGAACAAGTCCAACGGCAACAGTTTTCAGCGTTTGCGGTTTTTTTCGGCGCCATCCTGTTCAATCTGTTGGTGTTTCTGCTGCTGATCGAACCCTTTGCGTTTCACCATGTGTTTTGGCTGACCATAGCAGGGGTGGTGCTGACCGGACTGGCTTTCTGGCAATGGCAATGGTCGATGCGGCTGACCACGCACTTGCTGTTGGCGCAATCCGGCCTGCTGATTTTTTACGCCATCTGGGTCACCGGCGGTTTGTTTTCCTCGACCATGATCTGGCTGATGGTGCTGCCGGTGCCGGCTGTGTTTTTGCTGGGCTGGCGGGACTCGCTGGTATGGATAGGCTTGGTCATATTGTCTGTACTGTCCTTGATTCCGTTGACGGAAAAAGGCTGGCTGCCGGTCAGTTATGTCTATGGACACCAGCATTTGTTGTGGTCGTTGGGCAATTACGCTTTCACCGCTATCAGCCTGCTGATAGGTTTGCTGATTTACCAACGCATTTACCTCAAGCAGCTTGACGAGATCAATGCGCGCAACCAGGAACTCAGCGAAGCACGCGCGGCGCTGCTGAGTGCCGAGTCTTACAAGGATCAGTTTCTGGCCTCGGTCGGTCACGAGTTGCGCACCCCCATGAATGCAATTCTGGGCTTTAACGAAGTGATACACAACGAACTCGCCAACGACCCGCAAGGATTGCGCACAGTGGCACTGGTGCGCGAATCTACCGACCATTTGCTCAAACTGGTCAACCAGATTCTGGATTTCTCTCAAATACAAGCCGGGCGCATGCCTTTGCAACTCAAGCCCACACGCTTGCGCGACGCGTTCGAGCAATGCATGCAGAATTTCACCCGCGCGCCGGACAGCCCGGTGCAATTTCGCGCCCGCTTAAATCCGCAATTGCCAGAGTGGGTGAGCACTGATGCAGCGCGTTTGAAAGACGTGCTGTGCCACTTGATTGATAACGCGTTCAAATTCACACCCAGCGGCCTGGTGCAACTCAATATACAGCGGGACAATCAACAACTGCTGTTTGAGGTCAAGGACACCGGCGTCGGCATTGCCCCGGAATTGCAAGCTTTTATCTTCAACCGCTTTGAGCACGCCGACCAGGAAACGCAACGCCAGTTCGGCGGTGCCGGCTTGGGGCTGGCGATCTGCAAAGGCCTGGTCGATTTGTTTGGCGGCGATATAGGCATGCACAGCGAGCGCGGCAAAGGCTCGACCTTCTGGTTCCGCATTCCGTTGCTGCCCTGTGACCCGCCGCAGCTGCCTGATACGGCGCCCGGCTCACCTGACCCTGGCATCAGCAACCGGTCGTGGCGTTTGCTGCTGGTAGATGACAACCCGGTCAATCTGCAAGTCGCCACCTTTCTGTGCCAGCAGTTATGGCCCTTGTCTCAGGTGCAAAGTGTCAACAGCGCTCAAGCCTGTATCAGCAGCCTTCAAACCCGGCCGGCGGACATTATTCTGATGGACTTGATCATGCCCGACATGGACGGCTTGCAGGCCACGCGCGCCATCCGTGCCTTTGATTCAGCACAACAACGCGACGTGGCCATCATCGGGCTGACCGCCAGCAGCCATCCTCAGGATCATGCCGCCTGCCTGGAGGCCGGTATGAATGATGTGCTGGTCAAACCTTTGAACAAAGCCCATTTGCAAACTTGTGTCGAAGTTTGGCTGGCAAAAAAAGAGGCGGCCCATGGCTGAGCGCACACCCCCGTCACCGCCAATAAGCAGCAGCAGGTTTAACCGGCTACCTGCACACTGGGTGAGCGCTCAGGGGCAGTTTTACATGGGTTTTACGTTTTGCCTGGCCTTGATGAGTTGGGTGCTGGGCAGCCTGTCGCCGGACGCGGTTGATAGGCAGAACGCGCATGTGCTGAGCCTCATCATTTTGGCGCTGATGCTGCTTTATGCGGTTGGGTTGCCGCTGCGCTGGAGTCTTAACGCCGCGCTGGCTTATGCATTTTTTCACCTGGTGCGCGAATCCCTTCACAGCGGCGGCTTGTTTTCAAATTCGCTCAACTGGATGGTCATGCTGCCCATGATTTCCCTGTTTTTGATCGGTTTTGCCGAAGGCATTTTCTGGCTGGTGGTCTGTCTGCTGTGCCTATTGGGCATGGCCTTGAGCGTCTGGCAGGGCTGGATACCGGCAATTTACGTCGCCACACCGCAAATGCTGCGGCAAAACGCGTGGAACGATGTGGCCATCAGTATTTTCATGCTGTCACTGCCCTTGATTTACCACCGCCTGTACCAGCGTAGCCTGCGCTTGAGCGAAGAACGACAAGTGCATTTGCTGCAAAAGCGCACCGAGCTTCTGCGCGCGCAATCCATCAAAGACAATTTCATTGCCTTGCTCAGCCACGAACTGCGTACGCCCATGAACGCCATCATCGGTTTCAGTGATTTGCTGCGCCAGCATGTCAAGCAACGCCCGCGCGCGCTGGAGCTGGCCGAGCTGGTCCAGCAGTCAAGCGATCACCTGATGACGGTCATCAACGACGTATTGGACTTCTCTCAACTGCAACGCGGACAACTGCAAGTGCGGCAGGAGCCGTTCGAGCTCATGGCCACGGTACGCGCCGCTTTCAATCTGTTCCAGCAACGGGTGAACAGCATGCAAATTCGCTACAGCCTGGAAGTTGTCGACACGCTGCCGACGTGGGTGGTGTCCGACCGGCACCGGGTCATGCAAGTGCTGGTCAATTTATTGGGCAACGCCATCAAATTCACCCACCAGGGAACGGTCACTTTGCGGATTGAGCGGGAAGCCGATCAACTGTTGTTTTCGGTGACAGACAGCGGCATCGGTATTGCACCCGGACGGCTGGACAAAATCTTTGAGCGCTTCGAGCAAGCCAGCAACGAAACCGCCTCGGCTTACGGAGGCAACGGCCTGGGCCTGGCCATCAGCCGCAACTTGGTGAAACTGCTGGGCGGAAACATAGGCGTGGAAAGCCAACCCGGTAAAGGTTCACGTTTCTGGTTTAGCTTGCCGCTGGTGATCACCGAGGCGCCGGGCCAGCCCAAGGGCGTCGACCTCGGTACCAATCAGCTGCAAACATTTGCGGTGCGCTTTCTGGTGGTCGACGACAGTGCGGTCAACCGATTGCTGGCCTGTCAGGTGGTGAAATCCCACTGGCCGCAAGCCGTGATGGTGCAAGCTGGCAACGGGATGGAGGCGCTGAATGCCTTGGAAAAAGACAGCTTTGATATGGTACTCATGGACATGCTGATGCCGGTGATGGACGGTATAGAAGCGACACGCCGCTTGCGCACCGAGTGGCCGTCACCGCATAAAGAGTTGCCGGTGCTGGTGCTGACCGCCAATGTCAGCAGCGAAGACCACCAGCGCTGCGTCGATGTCGGCGCCAATGCCCTGATACTCAAACCTTTTGACCGGCAGCAGTTGTGCACCCTGATCGAAGAGCATTTGCTACTCTCACCAGCCTTTTTGAAACGCTTGAATACGACCTTGCGTTAAGCAGCGACTGTAGTCAACCGCTTTAAACAATCGCCGCGTCCAGCATTTCCACCCAATGCCGCACGGGCACTTGTGTGCCGCTTTGCAAATGCGTGATGCAACCTATGTTGGCGCTCAATATGGCCCGGGGTTGCATCTCGTTCAAATTTCCAAGCTTGCGATCGCGCAATTGGGTGGCAATGACCGGTTGCAACACGCTGTAAGTGCCGGCCGAGCCGCAACACAAATGCGCTTCCGTGTTGGCCACTTTCAAGGTGAACCCCAACTGGTTCAAATGGGTTTCTACACCGCCCTTTAATTGTTGACCGTGTTGCAAAGTGCAAGGCGGGTGAAACGCCATCAAGCCTTGCGCTTGCGCGGTCTGCGGCTGTATACGTTGACGCAAGGCGGGCAGCAAATCAGGCAACAACTCGCTCAGGTCTTTGGTCAGCTCGCTGATACGTTTGGCTTTCTCGGCATAGACAGCATCGTTACGCAAAATATGCCCGTAGTCTTTGACGGTGACGCCACAGCCTGATGCGTTCATCACAATCGCCTCGGCACCGTTAACCACATGCGGCCACCAGGCGTCGATGTTGTTTTTCATTTGAACAATGGCGGCGTCCTGGTCGTTCAAATGGAATTTGACGCCGCCGCAACAACCAGCCAACGGCTCGACCACGGTTTGTATGCCGCAAGCGTCGAGCACGCGCGCAGTGGCGCTGTTGATGTTGGGGCTCATGGCTGGTTGCACGCAGCCGGCCAGCAACAGGACTTTGCGTTCGTGGGTCTGTGTCGGCCATGCGCCTGCGCTGCGTGCTTCGGGCACTTTGGCTTTGATGCCGCCGGGTAACAAACTACGCACGGTTTGTCCGAGCTTCATGACCGGGGCAAACAACGGTGAATTCAAGCCTTCTTTCAAAGCCCAGCGCATCGCTTGCTCGCTGGCCGGGCGCGGTACTTTCTCGTCCACGAGTTTGCGTCCTATATCGACCAGATGGCCGTACTGCACGCCACTGGGGCAGGTGGTTTCGCAGTTGCGGCAGGTCAGGCAGCGGTCTAAGTGCAACTGCGTGTCACGCGTCGGTGTTTCGCCTTCTAACACTTGCTTGATCAGATAAATGCGCCCGCGCGGCCCATCGAGCTCGTCCCCCAGCAATTGGTAGGTCGGGCATGTGGCCGTGCAAAAACCGCAGTGCACGCATTTGCGCAATATGGCTTCGGCTTCCTGTCCGTCGGCCGTGTTCCGGTATTCGGGTGAGAGATTGGTTTGCATGTGATTTAAATACCTAAGCGTCCGGTGTTGAACACACCATGCGGATCAAATTGTTTTTGCAATTCTCGTTGAATGCGCTGCTGCACCAAGGGCAATTCAGAAAACACCTTGGTGTCTGGTGCCCCCGTTTGCGCCCGCTGAAACAAGGTGGCATGACCGCCTGCCTGCTGTGCGGCCTGACGCAACTGCGCCGCCGCCGATGCCGGAGCCCAGAGCCAACGCAAACCGCCGTGCCATTCGACACAGGCGGGGTAAGGCAGGCCCAGCAACGGCGCGGTTTGCGACAGACTCAAACGCCACAAACACATGTCTGCCAAAGCGTCTGCGAAAAACGGCAGCGATTGTTCCCGGGTCGCGCGCCAGTGTTGAGCGGCCTGCGGCGCGTCCATGCGAGTGGCGCTGCCGCCTAGCGCCTGCACATCAGCCATCATGCGCGGACAGGCGGATTCGACCGCAGCCACTGCGCCGCGCAGACGAACAAACAACAGATCTTGCGCGGGTTGAGCTGTGGTGTCATGCAGCCAAGTGCTGGCGTTCAAGGGCAAGGCCTGGCCACCCCAGCGGTGCAAAAGTTCGAGCGCATCATGTTGTGACAGCTTGCACACCAAAGTGGCTTCAGCAGGAGCAACAGGTAACACTTTGAGCGACACCTCGGTGATGATGCCAAGCGTCCCCATGCTGCCGGCCAGCACACGCGACACGTCGTAACCGGCGACGTTTTTCATCACCTGGCCGCCGAAGGTGAGTTCTTCGCCCAAACCGTTGATCAGCTTGGCACCCAGCACATGGTCACGCACACCGCCGACATTGGCGCGCGAGGGACCGGCCAAACCGGCAGCCACCATACCGCCCACCGTTGCGGATGCGCCGAAATGCGGTGGCTCATAGGCCAAGCATTGGCCTTGGGTTGACAACAATTGTTCGAGTTCGGCAAGCAAGGTGCCGCAACGCACCGTCACCACCAGTTCGCTGGGCTCGTAACTCACCACGCCCGCAGATTCGCGCGTGTCGAGCACCGTATGTGAAGTGTTGTGCTCGCCATAAAAGTGTTTGGTGTTGCCGCCTTGTATGCGCAAGGTTTGACCGGTTGCAATGGCCTGTTTGATGCGTTCTTTGAATATTGAAATCACTGGATCCATGCGTTGATGTTAGCGGTTGTAGGTGTTTGGCGTGCGTAGTGGATAGACACAATAAAAAGCGCCCCGCAGGGCGCTTCAGGTTTGTATGAACCGCGAATTACTTGGCAATCACGCGCACCATCTCTAAGCACTTGTTGGAGTAACCCCATTCGTTGTCATACCAACTGACCACTTTGACGAAGGTGCTGTCCAGCGCAATGCCTGCGTCTGCATCAAACACACTGGTGCAAGGCTCGCCACGGAAATCGGAGGCCACCACTTTGTCTTCGGTGTAGCCGAGCACGCCTTTCAACGCGCCCTGGCTTTGCGCTTTCATTTCGGCGCAAATCTCGGCGTAGCTGGCGGGCTTTTCCAACTCGACGGTCAAGTCCACCACCGACACATCAGAGGTGGGCACGCGAAAGGACATGCCGGTGAGTTTTTTGTTCAGCGCAGGAATCACCACGCCAACCGCTTTGGCTGCGCCGGTGCTGGAAGGAATGATGTTTTCCAAAATGCCGCGGCCACCGCGCCAGTCTTTGTTCGATGGACTGTCCACGGTTTTTTGCGTGGCTGTGGCTGCGTGCACCGTGGTCATCAAACCGCGCTTGATGCCCCATTTGTCATTCAACACCTTAGCCACAGGGGCCAAGCAGTTGGTGGTGCAAGAGGCGTTGGACACAATGGTTTGTCCGGCGTAAGTGCTGTGGTTCACGCCATAGACAAACATCGGTGTGTCGTCTTTGGAAGGTGCGGAGAGCAACACTTTTTTCGCGCCAGCGGCCAGGTGTTTTTCGGCGGTGGGTTTGTCAAGGAACAAACCGGTGGCTTCGATGACGATGTCAGCACCGACCTCGTTCCACTTCAAAGCGGACGGGTCACGTTCTTGTGTCAAACGGATTTTTTTGCCGTTCACCACCAACACGCCGTTGTCCACCGACACTTCGCCTTTGAAGCGGCCGTGCACGCTGTCGTACTTCAACATGTAAGCCAGGTAATCGGGTTCGAGCAAGTCGTTGATGGCAACGATTTCAATGTCGTTGAAGTTTTGAATGGCGGCACGAAACACCATGCGTCCTATGCGTCCGAATCCGTTGATGCCTACTTTGATGGCCATGGCTACTCTTTCTATCAGTACAAGTTAAACAAGATCGCGCTGTCTGGCAGCGCATGAAACACTCAAGCCCGCTGCAACACGGCGCGCACAGTGTCTGCGACATTTTCCGGGGTGAAACCGAAGTGTTTGAACAACACAGGCGCCGGTGCGCTTTCGCCATAGGTGTCTATGCCGACCACGGCGGACACGCCGTATTTCCACCAGCCGTCAGTGCTGCCCATCTCGACCGCGATGCGCGGCACACCGGCGGGCAACACTGCTGATTTATAAGCTTGGCTTTGGCGGTCAAACGTGGTGGTGCTGGGCATGGAGACCACGCGCACGGCCACTTTGTGTTCGGCCAACAAGGCTTGCGCTTTGAGGGCAAGTTGCACTTCAGAGCCGGTGGCGATGATGACCGCTTGCGCTTTTTTGTTCATGCCGACTTCGGACGGCTCGGCCAGCACATATGCGCCTTTGTTGATCGCGTCCAAACCGCTGGCGTCTTTGGCCTTGCTGTCGCCTTTGGGCAAATACGGCAGGTTTTGACGGCTGAGCAACAACGCGGTCGGGCGATGTGCGTTTTGCAAAGCCACAGCCCATGCCACCGTTGTCTCAGCGGTATCCGCCGGGCGCCACACATCCAAACCGGGGATGAGACGCAGTGAAGCCGCGTGCTCGATGGACTGGTGGGTCGGGCCGTCTTCGCCCAGACCGATGGAGTCGTGGGTGAACACATGCACCACGCGCTGCTTCATCAACGCGGCCATGCGAATGGCGTTGCGTGAATAGTCAGAGAAGGTGAGGAAGGTGCCGCCGTATGGAATGAAGCCGCCGTGCAAGGTGATGCCATTCATGATGGCGGCCATGCCGAATTCACGCACGCCGTAATTGATGTGGCGACCGCCGTTGCCGTGCTCGTCCTTGACGATGCGCCCGGCCAGATCGATACGCATATTGGGTGTGGATTTGGTGTTGGTCAGGTTCGAGCCGGTCAGGTCGGCGCTACCGCCGAGCAACTCGGGAATGGCGGCGGTGAAGGCTTCGAGCGCCAACTGGCTGGCTTTGCGGCTGGCGACAGTCTCGGCTTTGGTGTTGGCTGCCACCACGGCATCGACCACGATTTGATGGAAGTTGGAAGGCAATTCACCGGCCATGCGGCGTTTGTATTCGGCGGCCAATGGGGGGTGAGCAGATGCATACGCTTGGAACAACTGGTTCCATTGCTGTTCTTGCTGCGTGCCTTTGACTTTGCCGTCCCAATCCGCATACACATCCGCAGGCACATGGAAAGGCTCGTGCGGCCAGTGGATGGCAGCGCGTGTCAACGCGATTTCGTCCGCGCCCAACGGTTCGCCGTGGGCTTTGGCGGTGTCTACGCGGTTCGGGCTGCCTTGGCCGATATGGGTTTTGCAAGCGATGAGGGTGGGCTTGTCGGCGCTGTGTTTGGCTGTCGCGATGGCTTTTGATACCGCGTTCACATCATGGCCGTCGACTGTGATGACGTTCCAGCCGTAGGCTTTGAATCGCGCCGGTGTGTCATCAATAAACCAGGGCGAGACCTTGCCGTCAATGGAAATGCCGTTGTCGTCGTACAAGGCGATCAATTTATTCAGCTTCCAAGCACCTGCCAAAGCGCAGGCCTCGTGGCTGATGCCCTCCATCATGCAACCGTCGCCCATGAACACATAGGTGTGGTGGTCGACGATGTCATGGCCGGGGCGGTTGAATTCGCAGGCCAACAGTTTTTCTGCCAATGCCATGCCGACCGCGTTGGTGATGCCCTGGCCCAGCGGACCGGTGGTGGTTTCCACGCCGGGGGTGATACCGACCTCGGGGTGCCCGGCGGTTTTGCTGTGCAACTGGCGGAAGTTTTTCAACTCGCTCATCGGCAAGTCGTAGCCGGTCAGGTGCAGCAAGGCATAAATCAACATGGATCCATGGCCATTGGACAGCACGAAGCGGTCGCGGTCAGCCCAATGCGGGTGGGTCGGGTTGTGTTTCAAATGCTCGCCCCATAACGCGACGGCGATATCCGCCATGCCCATGGGCGCGCCGGGGTGACCGGAATTTGCAAGTTGTACCGCGTCCATTGCCAATGCGCGAATCGCACTGGCCATTTGTTGGTGGTTCGCCATGGGCGGCTCCGTAAAAGTGGTGTGAAAAGGGGAACCTGGTATTTTAACCAAACAGATTTGTTGTTCCCGCATACCTGCCATGGCGGGTTAAAGCATTTAAAGTTAGCGGGCGAATTGTTTCATGCCTTTGCTTTGATCGGGCAAGCTCTGGCTAAACTCTGCAACTGTGACCAAGCCCGCGCTAACTCTTTCAAATTCTGTCAAAGCGCAGGCCATGCTTCTTGCCGCGGGCCGGGGCGAGCGCATGCGCCCGCTTACTGATACCTGTCCCAAGCCACTGCTCCAAGTACACGACCGACACTTGCTTGACTATCACTTACAAGCCATGGCGCGCGCCGGTGTCGGGTCGGTCGTGATCAATACTGGCTGGCTGGGCGATCAGATTGAACCGGCGTTTGGCACACATTTAACGCCGCCACTCGTTGCGGGGGGTGATGCCTCAAAACAAATGCAATTGCTTTATTCGCATGAAGGTCGGGGCGCGGGCGAGGCTCTGGAAACCGCAGGCGGCATAGTGCGCGCCTTGCCATTGCTGGATGAGGTGTTCTGGGTAGCGGCGGGCGATGTGTATGTGCCGGATTTTGTTTTTTCTGCTGACCGTGCGGCGCGCTTCAAAGCCAGTCCGCAACTCGCGCATATTTGGCTGGTACCCAACCCCGAACACAACCCACAAGGTGACTTTGGTTTGTCGGCCGATGGATTGGCTTTGAATCTGCCACGCCCCACAACGACACCCCAGAACAGTGCGGATGCAAACACTGGTTCATTCACTGGTGCCGGTGCATCCTCTGCTTCAGATGAAGCACCGCGTTACACCTTCAGCACCATCGCGCTTTACAAAAAAGCATTTTTCAGCGAGGCCCGAGGCGGCATTCCCGCAGGCAACCCGCAATCCGTCAAAGCGCCGCTGGCCCCCTTACTGCGACGCGCCATGGACGAGGGTTTGGTCACCGCTTCGCTGTACCAAGGCTTGTGGATAGATGTGGGAACGCCAGAGCGTTTGGCGCAGTTGAATAAATGACCATCCGCTTGACACTCTCAGCGGGGCCAAGATTTCGTGATTCTTTTGGCTGGCGGTGACAAGAGCAGTCAACACACAGACATTCAAACAGCCTTGCAGTTGGCGAAAAACTTGGAGAAGTAAAACATGGCTCAGACCCTCACCACCCCCTAAGATGACGCAGACCATTTGCTTACGCGCGAAGAAATGGCGGCCTATTTGGAAGCTTGCTTGCATCGGAACGCATGGTTTTTTTGTTGGCCATGCATGACCAGGCCATTGCAGGCGTTTTGGCGATCGAAGACAAGTCCTCCATCAAGTATTTTTTTGTCTATCCAGAACAACAAAAAATAGGCATAGGCCAACTGCTGTGGCAATTTGCAAAGAACCGCGGGGCGTTCGGCGAAACGCTCAAAGTTCGTTCATCGCTGTTTGCAGTTCCTGTGTTTGAGCGCCTGGGGTTCAAGTCCACTGAGCCGCCTGGCTGCTTCAATGGCTTGCATTTCCAATCCATGGTGTGGCCCATAACCCCTGAACCTCTGACCACGTTGCCCCCTCCTACAATCGTGAGATGACCTCTTTATATGCTTCCCGCCGCGCCGCTTTAGCCGCCCAACTGGGCAATGGCGGAGTGGCCATCATCCCCACCGCTCCTGAGCGCGCACGCAACCGCGACGCCGATTTTCCGTTTCGACACGACAGTTATTTTTATCACCTCACAGGCTTTACCGAACCCAATGCTTGGCTGGTCATCCAAGCCAATGGCCGCAGCACTGTGTTTTGTCAGCCCAAAGACTTGGAACGCGAGATTTGGGACGGCATACGTTTGGGCCCGCTTGCAGCGCCTGCTGCTTTAGGAGTGAGCCAGGCGTTTTCAGTGGCTGAGTTGGACGCGCAAATACCGAAGCTATTGGAAAACCAAACCAGCGTCTGGTACCCGTTTGCCACCCACGAAACCTTGTCCTCACAAATCGATGGCTGGTTGAACAAAGTGCGAGCCCGTGTGCGTATGGGCGTGTCCTGTCCGTCGGTGCAGCAAGATGTGTGCGTGTTGCTGGATGAAATGCGTTTGCTCAAAGACGTGCATGAACAAGACACCATGCGCCGCGCCGCGCAGATCAGCGCGGGCGCCCATGTGCGCGCCATGCAACTGAGTGCGCGCATGTTGCGCGACGGCCAAGATGTGCGCGAATACCATTTGGAAGCCGAATTGCTGCATGAGTTCCGTCGCCAAGGCTCGCAGTTTCCGGCCTACACCTCCATCGTAGCCGCAGGAGCGAACGCCTGCGTCTTGCATTACCGGGCCGATACCGCGCCTGTGCGCAACGGTGACTTGGTGCTGATCGACGCGGGTTGCGAACTCGACGGTTATGCGTCTGACATCACCCGCACGTTTCCAGCCAACGGCAAATTCACTGGCCCGCAGCGCGCGCTCTACGACATTGTGTTGGCGGCGCAATATGCAGCGGCGAACGCCACGCGCGCAGGCGCGCGCTTCATCGATCCGCATGAAGCCGCGCTGACAGTGTTGTCTCAAGGGCTGCTGGATGTCGGTCTCTTGTCGCACGACAAACACGGCACGCTACAAGATGTGATCGAGAAAAAAGCCTACTTCCCTTTTTACATGCACCGCACCAGCCACTGGTTGGGCATGGATGTGCACGATTGCGGCAGTTATGTCGAGCCTGGCGAGGCCAACACCGAGCCGCCCAAGGCTGATCCGATCACCGGCGTGGTGGTGCAACCGCGCCCCAGCCGCGTGCTGCACCCGGGCATGGTGCTGACGCTGGAGCCAGGGCTTTACGTGCGCCCGGGCGAAGGCGTGCCCGAGCAGTTCTGGAACATCGGCATACGGATTGAAGACGATGCCATCGTCACCGAGAAAGGCTGTGAGTTGATCAGCCGGGGCGTACCCGTGGATGCGGATGAGATTGAAGCTTTGATGCGCGCTTAAGTCCTGCGCTCTCCCGGCCTTGTCCATAGCCGGCCACAAGATTTAGCGATACTCAAGCCTAACTTTCAACGAATCAGGCAGGATTTTTCATGAGCGACACCCACAAAACCTATGTTTGTATTGTTTGCGGCTTTACCTATGACGAGGCCGCCGGACGCCCGGAAGATGGCATTGCCCCGGGCACGCTGTGGGCCGATGTACCAGCAGGCTGGGCCTGCCCGGATTGCGGCGTGTCCAAGGCCGATTTCGAAATGGTCGAGTTTTAATCCAAGCTCCTTGCGCCGGTGTAGCGCCCGCACAGCGGCTGTCATTCCACACGGCGACAAGCTGAGGCAAAATCAAGGCATGAAGACTTTTTTCCCAGCCCGCCGTCATTACGCGCTATTTGTCTGCCTAACCAGCCTGAGCGCCGCGCTCTCATGCACAGCAGCAAAGGCGCAGACGCAACTGTGGGGCGGGCAGCCCGAGTTAGGCATAGGATTTGAGCGTGATACCTCGGCGGACAAATCGCTGGTAGCGAATTCCGTCACGCTGTTGCCAGCTTTGAGCTTTAAAAACGGCGCTGTCAACCGGGTCGAGTTGCTGATAATCACCGATCGAGATACAGACAGCAGCACTGTCAGCAACACTTACAGCAATGCGCATGGATTGGCCATACGGGCGCGCAAAGACGTCGCCTTGGCTGACCACCTGGGCATGTATTTCCGCGGCCTGCTCGGGCGCAGCCAAAGTGACAGCGCCAGATTCTGGTACGGGTATTCAGATGCGGCGCTGAGTGTTGAATACGGTTTTTTCGACTTTATGCTGGGCGTGCGCATACAACGCGCGCTGGATCAAACAACTGATCAGGGCTTTAATAAGCTGCGCTTGGGCCCCGGTTTTAATCTTGCTGATAAGCACCGCATTGAAATTAACTGGGTACGCTCCTGGCAGGCTGAAAGCCAAGCCCTGGACAGCGACTCTGTCTTGCTGGAATACACCTTCAAGTTTTGACCTGCCTCCTACCGAAAGATACGCATGAGTGACCCCAAGACGGCAGCGGCCGACCACACCAGCCCGCAAGCCCGGGCTCAATTACGCAAAGCCGCGCTCGAATACCACGAGTTTCCGACCCCGGGAAAAGTCGCCATTCAAGCGACCAAGCAACTGGTCAACCAACATGATTTGTCGCTGGCGTATTCGCCCGGTGTGGCCGCGCCTTGCGAAGAAATCGTCAAAGACCCGAACAACGCTTACAAATACACCAGCCGTGGCAACCTGGTCGCCGTCATCACCAACGGCACAGCGGTGCTGGGACTGGGCGACATCGGCCCGCTGGCTGCCAAGCCGGTGATGGAAGGCAAGGGCGTTTTGTTCAAAAAATTTGCCGGTATCGATGTATTTGATATCGAGATCAACGAAAAAGACCCGGAGAAACTGGTCGACATCATTGCGTCACTGGAGCCGACTTTCGGCGGTATCAACCTGGAAGACATCAAAGCGCCGGATTGCTTTTACATCGAGCGCCAGCTGCGCAAACGCATGAAGATTCCGGTCTTTCACGACGACCAACACGGCACTGCCATTGTGGTCGGCGCGGCTATTTTGAACGGCTTGAAGGTCGTTGGCAAAGACATTGCCAAAGTCAAACTCGTCGCCTCTGGCGCAGGCGCCGCCGCACTGGCCTGCCTGGGCATGCTGGTGAAACTGGGCATGCCGCGCTCGAATATCTGGGTCACCGATTTGGCCGGCGTGGTTTATGAAGGCCGAACCGAATTGATGGACGAAGACAAAATCGAGTTCGTGCAAAAAACCTCGGCGCGCACTCTGGGCGAGGTCATAGCTGATGCCGATGTGTTTCTGGGACTGTCGGCCGGCGGCGTGCTCAAACCAGACATGGTCAAAGTGATGGCTGCGCGGCCGCTGATACTGGCACTGGCCAATCCAACGCCGGAAATCCTGCCCGAAGAAGTCTTGAAAGTGCGCAACGACGCCATCATGGCCACCGGCCGCACCGACTACCCCAACCAGGTCAACAACGTCCTGTGCTTTCCTTACATCTTTCGCGGCGCGCTGGATGCAGGCGCCTCCACCATCACCCCGGAAATGGAAGTGGCTGCGGTGCACGCCATCGCTGAATTGGCGCAAGCCGAGCAAAGCGAAGTGGTGGCCGCTGCCTATGCCGGTGAAACCTTGGCGTTCGGCCCTGAATATTTGATTCCCAAACCGTTTGACCCGCGCTTGATGATGAAAATTGCGCCCGCCGTGGTGCAAGCAGCGATTGCCAGCGGCGTGGCGCAACGCCCTATCGCTGACATGGACGCCTACCGCGAAAAACTGCAATCGCTGGTGTATGCCTCGGGCGCGGCCATGAAACCGGTATTCAGCGCAGCCAAGCGCGGAACCAGAAAACGCATTTGCTTTGCTGAAGGCGAAGACGAGCGCGTGCTGCGCGCCGCGCAAATCGTGCTTGATGAAGCTCTGGCCAAACCAATTTTGATCGGCCGCCCCTCCGTCATCAGCCAGCGTATTGAGCGTTTCGGCTTGCGCATGACCGAAGGCGTGGATTACCAAGTGGTCAACGTGGAAGACGACCACCGCTACCGCGATTTCTGGCAAAGCTACCACCGCATGACCGAGCGCAAAGGCGTGACCCAACAATTGGCCAAGATAGACATGCGCAGGCGCTTAACGCTGATCGGCTGCATGATGGTGCACAAGGGCGAAGCCGACGGCCTGATCTGCGGCACCTGGTCTACACCGGACTCGCATCTGCAATATGTAGACCAAGTCATAGGCTTGCGCCCCGGTGTCAGCACCTATGCGTGCATGAACGCACTGCTGCTGCCAGAGCGCCAGTTGTTTCTTGTCGATACGCACATCAACTACGACCCGACGGCCGAACAATTGGCAGAGATTACCGTCATGGCGGCAGAAGAAATGAAGCGCTTCGGCGTCGAACCCAAGGCCGCGTTGCTGTCGCATTCTAATTTCGGCAGCAGCAACCATCCGACCGCGTTGAAAATGCGCCGTACGCTGGCGCTGGTGCGGCAACTTGCCCCTTGGTTGGAGATAGACGGTGAAATGCACGCCGATGTCGCCATCGACAGCGCAGCACGCCAAGTCCTGATGCCCAACAGCACACTGCTCTCGGATGCCAATTTGCTGGTTTTGCCGAACCTGGATGCAGCCAACATCACTTACAACCTGCTGAAAACGGCTGCTGGCGGCAATATTGCCATCGGTCCGGTTCTGTTGGGTGCGGCCAAGCAGGTGCAAATCCTGACCGCCAGCACCACGGTACGCCGTATTGTGAACATGACAGCCATTGCTGTTGCCGATATAAATGCGGTCAGATAAGGCAGCTATAAGTTGTTAGTACTCACACACATACAGGCTTAGGCCCTGCTGCTGTCACTGTTGCATCTGTCGATCCTTGCAAATTTAGCGTGTTTGCAGGATAATCATTGAATCGAATTTTTCGGGTTAACCCGAGTTCGGAAACCGGTCGCTGCACTTTGACAGTGCGTTGTAGACAACTTATCCACAGTTGACTTTCGCCCGGATTCTGCGCTCGCACATTGCAGGAATAACATGGCGACGGACATGCCTCTTCGTACAGTCAAAACAAATATCGTTCAATCCATACGTGCTTTTCGCGTGGAGGACTTGCAAACTGCTGCAGCGCAACTGGGTTACCACTTCCTGTATGCCAACTTGGCCAGTGCCTTGAGCAAGCAGGATATTCTGGATATGACGGCACAACAGTTCACTTTCTCGCAGCAAGCAGGCAAGAACTTTGATACCTTGTTCGACTGCATGAGCGATGCTTTGTACAAGTCAGGCCAACAGCCCGGCTTTATCCTGGTGCTTGAACACATTCCCGCCCATGCCAAGTTTGACAAGGAAGCACGCGAGCAGTTATTGGATGTGTTCCGCGAAGCCGCTGAATTCTGGGGCGAGCGCAAAGTCTCATTTCGCTGTTTTTATTCGTTCTCGGTGGCACGTGCGGCCGCCGCAGAGCGCGCCGACGGCATAGAGCCCACAGGCATAGAACTGGGTGACGGCGAAAAAATGCCGACCGACAAACTGATTGATGTGTCGCCGTTGGCTTTGCGCATGAGCAGTCCATTCAACGCAGGCTACTGGCTTACTGCAGCTTGATTTTAAAATACCAACCGTCTTGAAAGCCCCGTTTTGCGGGGCTTTTTCTTTGTTGGGAGCTCAAGCGTGCGTCTGTGCCAACTGCAACCGGCACCGCTGAGGCGCCTGCAAAGCTCGAGAAGACGCACTGGAAAATAGCAAATTCCTCAAGAAAGCCTCTCGTCCTTGCACCGTAGCTACAGTTTTATAAGCCTCATAACCAATCAACATCCACTCCAGGGACAGTGCCTGACTCAAAGATTGCCCCAAAACTGGGGTACTGCTGGGCAAGATATCTGCTTCATTCAACAACACATTTAACCAGGCTTGGTTCCATTCAAAATCGACGCCTTGAACCAGTTGGTGGTTTTGTGGCGTCAATGTAAAGTCGGTCCGAACAATAGCCGTCTCAATGCGTTGCACCCATAACTCAGGCACCGCCTGCTTGGTTAAGAAAGGGCGCATGTACTTACAAGAGAGCATTTCAATCTGGAACTTGGCCGCGTTCACTTGACCTGAATGCATGAAGTCATGACCCGCCGCCGCCAACAAACCTGCCGCCAACCAATCGGATTCGTACTTGCCAGAGAGTTTGGCTTCAATAGCCATTTGCAAAGCCATGGTGGTGATGACGTCAGCGGTGTGCAATCGGTTGTGGTACTTTGGCTCATCCGATGGGTTATTGTGTTGAAAGCGCGACTCGCTATAGCTTGCAACATCCAAGGCGGCAGCCAACATGCTGCTGGCCGCCGCCGAGAGCGTGGTTTCCTTCAATTGCAAAAACGCCATACTGGCCTGCAAAACCTGAGGCAAACCCATCCAGTCTTGCACCCATGAAGCGCGCAAAGACAGCAACGATTCATCCAGACAGGCTTGCCAATCGTCTGCGGTTAATTGCAGAAGTTGCGCTTGGTTATTCATGATTAACGCACGGTCTTTTTAATGGTGTTATTCATTGAAAGCTGAAGCAACAAGGACTCCAAAATAACCACCAAAAGAGGGGAATAGCTCTTCAACAACTCCGAAGCGTCTTCGTTGTTGATTTTTTTGCAGATGACATTGGTCTTTGCGCGAATACTGGCAGCTCGGATACCACCGGACAAAATCGCGGCTTCACCAAACGACTGTCCCTGCGAAATCGAACCGAAAACATTGCCCGAAGAATCCGTCAACTCGACCTCGCCTTTTTCTAAGAAATACAAATGTGTAGCCTGGTCACCTGCACGAAATATATTCTCCCCTGCGGTGAATTCTTCTTGAGAAAAATTTTTCATGGCTGAATCCGAATCACTTGACGGTCAAGTTTCGTTTGATGAGGCTCACCAGAATCGACTTCATTTCTGACGGTAATTGGTGCACGATGTTGTCTACCTTGTGAAACGCAATGATCTTGACTTGCAATGCGGTATGCGCCGTAAGCGTGTAGCGCGAAGGAATACCGACCATGCCTTCAGCCAGCCCCAATACAGCGCCCGGACCTAGTAAGAAGGTTTTGTCACCGCGCGTGGCACAAACCGCTCCGCTGGTGATGAAGTAGGCCTCATCAAATTCTTGACCACTTGAAATGATTTTTTTCTTCGCCGGCAACATGGTGACATTAAGTAAATTGGTGTCCAACAAGGCCAGGAAAAGTCGCTCATCGCTGGACAACTCGCCAGATTGAATGGCATCCATGCCCAGACTCGATTTCAAGAAGTTGTTCTTGTACTTGCTGAGCCGATCAACATCAACAGAAAAAAGCAGTGGCGTGGAAATCATGGGCGTGCTCGCATCTGAAGAGTCCTGGTTTGAAACATAAATGTCTTCATTGCAAACCCTCAATGACGTAGGCAATCACTGGCTCGGCCTTGCCTTTGACTTTGATTTCGGATTTCTCACCCACCAAGACCTTGTCTTTGGCCAATAGGTAGGTGGCTTCTGAAATCATACATTTCGTATTGGGTGCGGCGCTCTCTAAGCGTTGGCCAATATTGACGTTGTCGCCCACCATGGCGTATTCCAAACGATGGCGGGTGCTGCCCAGATTGCCCAAAATAACGACGCCGCTGTTGACGCCCACCCGAATTTGAATTTCTTCAAAAGAGTCGAGATTGAATTGCAAAAGCTTTTCTTGCATGCGCCAAGCGGCCATGACCGCGTTTTGCGCGTCCAGTACCTGGTTGCCCGAATCAAATCGCGCCACGATGGCGTCGCCAATGAACTTGTCAATGATGGCACCATGTTCAGTCAATATATCGACCATCAAGTCAAAGTAGCTGTTGAGCAGCTTGACGATTTTGCGTGCCGAATAACGTTCGCATTTGCTGGAAAAGCCGCAAATGTCAGAGAACAAAATAGTGATGTGTTTTTCTTCGCCGTTCTCAAAACCCTGCCCGCTATCGAGCATATGGTTGACCGCTTTCAAGGTGTCGGCGGCGACAAACTTGGCAATAATCTCTTGCTCTTTTTTGGCTTTAGCTGCCAGCACCGCCGTGTCGATAGATTTTTTCAACTCTTGGCGTGTGAATGGTTTGGTGAGATAGGCCGACACGCCTAGTAGTTCGCCCTTCTTCAGGTCAAGGTCGGTGGCGCGCGTGGTGATCATGATGATCGGAATATCTTTATAGTCATCGTGAGCGCGCACCTCGCAGCAGAACTGCCAGCCGTTCAACACCGGCATGTCGTAGTCCGAGGTGATGATGTCGGGCTTGAAGCGCTGCACCGCTTTATAGCCTTCAAACCCATTGCTGGCGGTTTCCACTTGATAGTCCAGCTCTTTGAACTTAGCCACGATCAGGCTGCGAATGGTGGGGCTGTCGTCCACGACCAAGGCGCGTAGCCTTCGGCCTTTTGGCGCCAATGGGCAGATGTCTTGTATCTTTTTCAGATTTTGCGCGCTGGCATAAGGCGAGAGCAAAATATCGCCGACTTCACTTTTGATCAGCTTTTCTATCTCATGCACGTCGCGGCCATTGAAGGTGACCATGAATGGCGCGCTTTTGAAACAATCAATGGCTGCGAGCTGTTGCTGCACCTCGATGGCGCTGCTGCTCTCCATTTTGTGGTCGCACACAATCAAGTCAGGTGTCAGGTGTTGCTTCATATCGGCGCTGACTTGCACGCTGTCGGTGACCACCACGTCATAGCCGATTTGCTGCAATGCCAGTACCAATTCTTTTTGCGAACGACTGGTCAGCAACCAAATTTGCTTGGGCAAGGAGAACGCGCGTTTGACCAACTTGGCCAATTTGTCATCGCTGAAGTCACCACTCACCAAGGCGTTGGCACCCATGAACGAACGGGCGCGCTCTTGGCTGATTTCTTCTTGGCAATACACCACGATGAACAAATTTCCCAGCGCTCTGTGAGATTGCAACTCTGAAATCAAGCCGCTGTACTCGCCAATCAACACATCGCATTCGAGAAACAACACATTGAATTTACCCTTGACCAAAGACTCGGCTAAAGACGCGTTGTCATGACACATGCTCAAACCCACGCCATAGCGCATGCATTGAGTGGCCAGTTCTTGCGCAAATTCCGCGTTGGCGTAGGCCACCATGGCGCGGTGCGACAAGGCAGCACGCTTGCTGGCCGAGACGTTTGCCATCAGTTCAATCGATGGCGCGTACGACATGTGCAGTCCAACCTAGGCCTTTGTATTCGCGGTAACCACTGCTGCCTGAGGAGCCAATGATGTATTTACGCCCATTGGCGCTGAATATGCCCGAAGCCGTTTGGCCGTCTTTCAGATTAACGTTTTCAGGCGGGATAGGCACCACCCGGTTGATCGGAAAATGGGTGTCATCGGTGGTGGCAATCACCATACGCTCGCGGTTGACATAAAAGGCCGCGCCACCGTGTGCCACTTCGTTGTTGATGCGTGGCAAGCAATCGGCCAAAATGGGTTTCGCTTGGTTTTCCCAATCAAACATGATGCCCAAAACACCCACTGGTTTGCCACTGCGTTGCCCGTTTTCCAGCACAGCCGAGCAGTAAATCAAGGAGGTGTTTTCATTTTCAAGCTCCGAATCACACACGTCCTGCGCAGCAAACTGCACCAGCTTTGACATTTGCATACCTTGCCTGAACCAGTACTGGTCAGCCACACTCATTCCATCTAGCTTGTCACGGTTTTCTACTTTAGAGTTGGCCACGATGCGACCACTGGCATCAGCGACCACCAAGTCGCGGTACATCGTGTAAGAAGCGTTGATTATTTGTAAACGCTTATTGATAGTATCCAGATGTTTCTTGTCCTTGGATTGCAAGCACTCCCACAACACATGGTCGGTAGACCACCAACGCACATCGGCGGCGCGCTCAAACAAATTTCTATCGATCAATTCGATGGCTTGTTGGCTCAGGTTGGTCAGGGCTTGTAGGTTTTGCTGCAACATGTCAGCCGACATCTCCGAGAGCAGCAGCTCCATCTTGCCTGTGGTTGAACTGCCAGTCTCGGTGATTTGGTCAAAGATGGGCATGAAGCTTTTGCCTGCTTTGCCCAAGTCAGTGGCCAACACGATGCCATTGATTGAAATGAGTTGAATATCACCTTTGTTGCGCTGTATCTCTTGGTAAGTTTGACGGTTTTGCTCTGGAATCAAGCTTGAACTCATCAGTTCTTTGGGCGTGATGCCAAACACCTTGCTGTCGCTAACGCGCTCGAAGATGGCGGTGATGGGCAACACCAAATGGCTGGTCCAGCCTAATCCTTCGTACTCATTGAAGCCCGCCGAGTGGTAGGACACCAGTAAGGAACGGGTGCCAAAAAAGATACCGGTAGACACTTGTGACTCGCCAGGCTTGCTCAAATGGCGATGGCTGCGTGGCAACTCGGGAGATGCGCCAAAAGGAATGAAATACTGGTCGCTGGAGCAAATCGCCTTACCTTGTCGGTTGGTGAAAAACGAAAACCATCCATCCAATATATCCCCCTCGGAGCCTTTTGGCAGATAGTCGTCCAAGATGATTTGGCATTCACCTTGAAAGTCAAACAACACGCCCATCACGCCAATCACCTCACCGTTTTCATCCCCGTTGGCGCGAATGGCTGTGGCATAGATCAATGAAGCTTGGTCTTCAAGCTTAGAGATGGCAATGTCTTGCACGTGGTAATCCGTACCATCCTTGGTTTGCAAGCCGCGTTGAAACCAGGCTTCGTCGGACACATCCAAGCCCAGCGTCAGGTGTTTTCGATCGACATTGGAACTAGCTACTACCGTACCTTGCGCGTTGACTATCACCAGGTCACGGTACAAGGTGTAAGAGCTGCGAATGTCTTCCAAACGCGTGCAGGCCAAGTCGATGGCTTGCTGATGGGTGCTGTGTTGCGTGGTTTTGCCCGCAGTTTTACTTTTGCCTTCTTTGTTGTCATGCGCTGCATTCGAGACTTCGATGCATTGCCAAAAAGCTTTCTCCAACGCCCACCAGCGTACATCGCAGGTGCGCTCGAGCAGGCTGCGCTCCATCATGTCAATTTTAATTTTCGCCATCGAGTAAGAAATCGATTCAGAAGACCCTTCTTTGGCACGGTAGAGCTGATCGAAAAAAACCTTGGTGATGTTGATCAAGCTGTCCGAGAAAAACTCCACCTTTTCCATCAAGTCATTGATCTGTTTTTGTTTTTGCGGGTCGTCCGTCACCTCCAAGGCCTTGCACTTGCCTTGGTTGCAAATAGGGAAAATTTCTTGCAATTGGCTCACGATCATGTCGTAAGCGGCACGGTGCTCGTAAGTGATGACCGGGTTGTAAATATTGAACATGATGTCTTGGGCTTGCTTCATGGTTTCACCGTCTCAGTGGAGTTCAAAATAATGGCTTTAGAGGGCTTGAGGATGATGATGAAGTCCTCACCTCGACGCACCACATGTTGGTAGAAAGGGTGCGCCATGTTGGTCGGCACCGGTTGCAGTTCCTCTTTGTCAACGTTGATCACGCCCTCGATTTTTTCGACATGCAGGCCAATGTTGTCCGGCGACATGTCTTCATCGCTGTCGATGTCGGTGAGCTCTTTCAACTCAGCGTTGTTCTTGAATATGTAAATGCGCGACTCATCGCTGATGAGCACTTTGTGAGTTTCAAATGCGATGCCGGTATTGATGACGGTGACCACTTTGCCGCGCAAATTGATCAAGCCGTCAATCACCTCTGACGCGCCTCTGACAGGATGAAACTTGCTAGATCGCACAATCTCCAAAATGGTGTAGATGGGCACGCCGATCAGGTTGTTTCCTAAGTGAAAAATGGAATAAAGCATATCAGTCGTTCTCGATGAAATTGCTGATTGCTTGCAATATCGTTTCTTTGTTTGTCTTGAGCGCATAGCCATAAAAACCAGCTGATTTGGCTTTTTCTTGGCTTTCTTCTTGCGCAAAGGAAGTCAGGGCAATCACGGGTAAATGCGACAGTTGCGGATTGGATTGGATGCTTTTGAGCAAGCCATAGCCGTCCATCACGGGCATCACGATATCGGTTACCACCAGGTCAAAGCTGCGCGGCTTAGCGGTCAGCACGTCCAGCGCCTCTTGACCGTTAAACGCCAAGGAGACTTCACAGCCGATGGATTCAAAGTACTTTTTTTCTAAATCTCTAAAGAACGGCGTATCGTCGACCACCAACAATCTCTTCTTCACTGAAGCTTCATTGAATGCCTTGGTTTTAAACACATCCGGACTGACTTTTTCGGCTAGGCTGAACAAGTCAAGCAAAAAAGTCAGCTTGTCGTGAATCTTTGTCACACCCAGAATGATGCTTTCGTTGATCGGTGGCGTGTCCAAATTCAAGCGGGTGTGTATCGACTCTTCAATCGAGGAAGCAACGATACCCACCTCAAATTTTTTGATCTTGGTGGTGAAGATATACAAGCGCTTCATGTCCTCTGGCAATGGTTTGAGCTGCAAGTACTGATCCAGGTAAATCAGCAAAATATTGCGTCCCTCCAAATTGATGAACTGCTTCTTGGAAATGATTTCAATGTTGCTGCGCTCGATGATCTCGACCTTGTAGACCAAGGACAACGGCACGGCAAACTGCTCATCCATGCTGTATTTGAAAACCAATAGATCTTGTTTTTCTTGTAAATCCATCAGCTGCAAGTCGGTCATAGACTTGTGCTTGCCGAAGCGTTTGTTCAATTCTTGTTTGTGAAGGTTTTGGCTTTGGCAAATGCCGTTGGCACTGAGTACCATGGCCACATCACTGTCGCCTAAGATGGAGCTGCCCGCGTAATAGAACAGCTTTTTCAAAATCTGCGGCAATGGCTTGATGACGATTTCTTCGGTGTGGTCTATCGAGTCAATGCGCAAACCAAACTGAGTGTTGCCCGACTTGAGTACCAAAAACAATCTTTCATTTTTGTCATTGCTGATGTGAAATTCATGTGCACCTTCGTGACCAGCAATCAAGTGCATATCGAGAACCGGGATGAGCAGGCCGCGCAAGCGGTATACCTCTTGGCCTCGAATGGTTTCAATTTGAAATTCGTCTTCAGGACGCACCATGATGACTTCGAGCAGTTCTGTGTGTGGAATGGCAAACCGGTCTTCACCCACACGCACAATCAACGACGACATGATGGTCAGCGTGGTCGGCAAATAGATGATGATCTTGGTGCCCGAGCCCAAGCGTGTTTCCAAGTCGATGGCGCCGCCCAACTTCTCAATGGTGGACTTGACCACGTCCATTCCCACCCCCCGACCCGACAAGCTGGTCACCTGCTCAGCGGTGGACAGCCCCGGGTGAAAAATCAAGTTGGCGGCCTCGTTCTCACTCATGGCCTCAGCCTGTGTTTGCGAAATGAGATTGGTAGCCAAGGCTTTGTTTTTCACCTTCACCGCGTCAATGCCACGGCCATCGTCTTCCACCGTGATAACTACTTGTCCACCTTCGTTTTTCGCTTCCAACCAGATGCTGGCGACGCTGTCTTTTCCCGCCGCCAAACGATCTTCTTGTGACTCGACGCCATGATCAGCACAGTTGCGAATCAAATGCGTGAGCGGGTCGGACAAAGACTCGATGATGCTGCGATCGAGCTCGGTCTCATCGCCTTTAATCAGGATGCGGATTGGCTTGTCTAGTTGCTTGGACAAATCGCGCACGATTTTGTTGAACTTGGTGAAGGTGCCGCCCACCGCTTGCATCCGGGTTTGCAGCACCACCTGTTGCAAGTCCGAAATCATGTGCGCCATGGAGGTCAGCGCCATCTTGTTGTTGCTTTCAGCGAACTGGCGCAACAACTGATTGCGAGCCACCACAATCTCACCCGTCAATTCCATCAATCGATCGAGCAAATCCAATTTCACCCGAATGGTCTCGCCTTGTACGTTGTTGACCTGCGGTTTAACGGCTCTAACGGCTTCACTGCTGGATGCTTTGTCACTGACCGTGGGTAAGGCGGCACTTGCCGACGCTTCTGTAGGCTTAGGTGGCAGCAACTCTGGTGCGCTGAGCTTGTTAACCACTTGGACTGCGGCTGTTGGTCTGCGCTCTTGCTCTGCCAGTTTTGTTAACGCAGGTTTGGGCTTTGCAGCCACGTTTGTGACACTGGTGATATTGTCCAAGTGCAGCGCCCGACAAACCCCCGCGATATCCATTTGCTCGCCGTAGCCCGGGTCTTGCTGCATGTCGTTCAAGCAATCGCTGGCGGCGTAAAGCGCGGGCATCATGGCGACGTCAAATGCCACGTCACCCTCGCGAATCTTCATCAGCAAGTCCTCGAGCAAATGGGTTAACTCGGTGATTTTGTTCAACCCAAAAAATCCCGCACCCCCTTTAATCGTGTGTATAGCACGAAACAACAAGTTAATGTGGTTGACGTTGTAGGCCTGCTCCAAGTCGCTCAAGCCTTGTTCAAATTCAGCCAAGCGCTCTGCGATTTCAATCAGAAAATTTTTAAATACTTCATCATCATTTGCCATACAAACTGCCTACTCAGTACGTTTCTCGACTATTTTTTTCAGATCCGCCTGATATTTATTTGGCTCTGTTTCTATCAACGATATGCTTGTTTTATGTTGGATACAAGAAACCACATTCAACACTTACCTGACGGTTACTGATGCTTTTTTTGTTTGTGTTACTCATTCCACTTCCCTTTTTTTATATTTCATGCTCCTAAATCGCACAAAAGCAGTGCGTTATTTCATGTTGTTTATTTCACTGCTTTTTTATAAGTAATAAAAATTTATTTATTTGCATTATTAATATATGTTGAATGCTTATTTGAGCCTAGCTATACAAAATGATATGACTCAAAACAGTGCACAGAATATGCATCTGTATTCTTGACACTGCGCTTATAAATAACTTTGCTTGCTAATTAGATAGGTTTATAAACCAGTTATCTTTCATTTTTAAATCAGCTTTTTCTGCTGCTTTTTTTATTTAATATCAAATACATATTGTGGCTTTCCCGTGATTATTTATCTGGACGAGAACTCGTTGACTCTCGGAAATAAATCGTTTTTCAGCTTACTTAACTGATCACCCCACCACCCAGGCACACCTCGCCATCGTACAAGACCGCCGACTGTCCCGGCGTCACCGCCCATTGAGGCTCTGCAAACGTCAAGGCATAGCCTGCATCATCAAGAGCTTCAAACGCACACGGCGCATCCGCTTGTCGATAACGTGTTTTGGCAAAACAATCTGTCAACGCAGGTGCAGTTGAAGCAGTCCAACTCGCATCCTCAAACTGCAAACGTGATGACAACAACCACGGGTGGTCATGGCCTTGCACCACCCACAGCGTATTGCTGTCCATGTCCTTGCGCGCCACAAACCAAGGCGTATGTTCGCCGCCACCGCGCTGCGCGCCTTTTTCCTTGATGCCGCCTATGCCCAAACCTTGGCGCTGTCCCAGCGTGTAAAAACTCAAGCCCTGGTGTTCGCCGATTTTTCTACCCAAATCGGTTTTGATCGGCCCCGGCGTTTTAGCGATATAGCGGTTCAAAAACTCACGGAACGGCCGCTCGCCGATAAAGCAAATACCGGTGGAGTCTTTTTTACGTGCATTCGGCAAACCGGCTTCAGCGGCGATACGCCGCACTTCGGTTTTTTGCAATTCACCGATGGGAAACAGCGACTGCGACAACTGCGACTGCGTCAAACGGTGCAAAAAATAACTTTGGTCTTTGCTGTTGTCCACACCTTTTAGCAATTCATGCAAACCGTTGCGCGGGTTGTGCCGCACTCGCGCGTAATGGCCGGTCGCCATTTTGTCAGCACCCAAAGCAAACGCGTGATCTAAAAACGCTTTGAACTTGATTTCGGCGTTGCACAAAATGTCCGGGTTCGGCGTGCGCCCGGCTTGGTATTCGCGCAAAAATTCGGCGAACACGCGGTCTTTGTAATCAGCTGCAAAATTGATGTGCTCTATGTCTATGCCGATGACATCGGCCACAGCCGCTGCGTCTATGAAATCCTGGTTGGACGAGCAGTATTCATCGTTGTCGTCGTTCTCCCAGTTTTTCATGAAGATGCCAACGACTTCATGGCCTTGGCGCTTCAACAACAAAGCCGTCACGGCCGAGTCGACGCCGCCGCTTAAACCCACCACGATACGCTGCTTGTTGCTCATGCCAGCATTATGGGCGGCGGTGGCGTACCGATTGTCTGAAGCGCTTCAACCAAATGCGTTAATTGGCAAACGCCGCAATGCCTGTGATGGCCCGGCCCAAAATCAAAGCGTGTATGTCGTGCGTGCCTTCATAAGTGTTGACCACTTCCAAATTCACCAAATGGCGCGCCACACCGAACTCGTCGCTGATGCCGTTGCCGCCCATCATGTCACGCGCCATGCGGGCAATGTCCAGCGCCTTGCCGCAAGAGTTGCGCTTCAAAATAGACGTGATTTCCACCGACGCCGTGCCTTCGTCTTTCATGCGCCCCAAACGCAAACAGGCTTGCAAACCGAGGGCGATTTCGGTTTGCATGTCGGCCATCTTTTTCTGAATGAGTTGATTGGCGGCTAGCGGCCGACCAAACTGCTGGCGGTCCAAGGTGTACTGACGCGCGCGGTGAAAACAATCTTCGGCTGCGCCCAAGGCGCCCCAGGCGATACCGTAACGCGCGCTGTTCAAACAAGTGAACGGGCCTTTCAAGCCTTGCACTTCGGGGAAGGCGTTCTCCTCCGGCACAAACACGCCGTCCATGACGATTTCGCCGGTGATAGACGCGCGCAAACCGACCTTGCTGTGAATGGCCGGCGCGCTCAAACCGGCCATGCCTTTTTCCAACACATAGCCGCGTATCGGACCAACCGCCCCGGCTTCACTCACCTCTTTGGCCCAAACCACGAACACATCGGCCACGGGTGAATTGGAGATCCACATTTTGTTGCCGCTGAGTTTGTAGCCGCCTTTGACCTTGTGCGCGCGACTGGCCATGCTGGCCGGGTCCGAGCCGTGGTCTGGTTCCGTCAAGCCGAAGCAACCTATCCATTCGCCGGTGGCGAGTTTGGGCAAGTATTTCTGGCGCTGGCCTTCGGTGCCGAATTCGAAAATCGGCAACATCACCAAGGAAGATTGCACACTCATCATCGAGCGGTAACCCGAGTCGACGCGTTCGACTTCGCGTGCGATCAAACCATAGGCTACATAGTTCAATTCGGGGCCACCGTATTGCGCGGGAATGGTGGGGCCGAGCAAACCGAGTTCGCCCATTTCGCGAAAAATCGCGAGGTCGGTTTTTTCATGCCGGAAAGCTTCGGTCACGCGCGGCAGCAATTTGTCTTGACAATACGCATTCGCGGCCTCGCGGATCATGCGTTCGTCTTCGCTCAATTGCAGGTCGAGTAACAACGGGTCGTCCCAGTGAAATGCTGTCTTGGCCATGTATGCTCCGGTTCGCGTTTTGTCTGTATGAAGGCTTGATGTTAATCGGCTGCAGTTTGCGCTGTTTTTGAGAATAGTTGGGCTGAAGATAGTTGGCGTGATGTGCTTTTCGATAAGTCCATCACAAGTCGAGGCGCTCAACTCAAGCCGCCCAAAATGACAAGGGCACGGCCCACAGCTTGTCGCCAAACGGCAGCAGTTCCCGCCCGGCATAAAACACGATGCCGCATTGAAAAATAGCAGGCTCGGTTTCTTGCAAATGACGCAAGCCCTTGAAATCTTTGCTGTCGACCGTGGTGCTGGCCTTGACTTCAATCCCGCAAATGTCTCCCCGGCGGTTCTCCAATATGAAGTCCACTTCAATATGGGTTTGAGTGCGGTAATGCCACAGCGTTAGCCCGGTGCTGGAGAAAGCCACGTGCTTGAGCAATTCAGACAGTACCCAGGTTTCAGCCAAACCACCTAGCAAATTCGGTTGCGCGCTCAATCGCTCTTGGGTGACGGCCATGAGATGGCTTAACAAACCGCTGTCCGGCAAAAACACTTTGGGGGCTTTGACCCAGCGCTTGCTCGGGTTGCGCTGCCATGAAGGAAGGCGCACCACCATGAATAACAGCTCAAGCAAAGCAAAATAACGTTTGAGTGTGGTCTGTGTGATGCCTGCTGTGCGGGATAACTCTGCGAAATTCAGCAACGTAGCGCTGCGGGTGGCCAATAAATGCAGCAAGTTGGGAATCTCGGTCAACTGCTCAATATTGGCCAAATCGCGCAAGTCGCGCTGCAACATCGCTTGCACATAGGCATCAAACCAGGCCGCGCGACGTGATGCACTGCTTCTGGACACCGCATCTGGAAACCCACCAGCCAGCCACAAGCGCATCAATTCATCCCGGTCGCAGGCTTGAAGATGCATGCTGGATATATCGACTTCAAACAAGGCTTCAGCCCGATTCAAAGACGGGCGATCTGACAACTCTGCACTTGACAGCGGCCACAGGGTCAATACCGCCATGCGACCGGCCAAGGAATCGGCCATGCCGGGTAACAACATGACATCCGCAGAACCTGTCAGCAAAAAGCGTCCTGGTTGACGGTCTCTGTCCACGGCAGCTTTGATCGGCAAAAACAATTCGGGGGCGCGTTGCACCTCATCCAGCGTGACCGGCCCTTGCAAACCATTGATAAAGCCGGACGGATCTGACTTGGCAGCATTCAAGACCACCGCATCATCCATGGTCAAGTAGCGGCGCGGCGCGGCTTTGTCTGCCGAAACACTTTGTGCCAATGTGCTTTTGCCGCTTTGGCGTGCGCCATTGATGACCACCACAGGGGTGTCTGACAGGCTTTCGGCCAAGAGCGGGGCAAGATGGCGGAGGTGCATTGCCCCATTGTAATGGATGAAATTCGTCCACTGAATGGATGATTTTCATCCACTTAACGACGGCTTTCCACGTCTTAAACCCCCGCCAAATGCCTGTTCGCCAACTCGATATACCAATCCAAACAAGCCGGGTTCGCCATCGCGTCCCGGTTCAACACTTTTTCAACCGGCTGACCGAGCATCAGCTTTTTGACCGGCAACTCCTGTTTTTTGCCTGACAAGGTGCGTGGAATTTCAGCCACTTGGAAAATCTCGTTGGGCACAAAACGCGGACTCAGCGCGGTGCGTATCGCGCCGTTCAAACGGGCGCGCAATGCGTCATCCAGCGTCACGCCGGGGCGCAACACCACAAACAGCGGCATGTAGCTTTCTTTGCCCAAATATTCCAAGTCCACCACCATGCTGTCCAACACCTCGGGCAAAGCCTCGATGGCGCTGTACAACTCGCTGGTACCCATGCGCAAACCATAGCGGTTGATGGTCGCATCGCTGCGTCCGTAAATGATGGTGCGGCCCTCTGGTGTGATCTTCAGCCAATCGCCGTGCCGCCAGACCGAGCCCGCTTCCGCAGACAAATCACCGCCACCGGGTTTTCTGCCCTGCCCAGCGGGAAAAGTATCGAAATAACTGCCCAGGTAGCGCTGATTGTCTTTGTCGCCCCAGAAAAACGGCGGCATGGACGGCAGCGGCTGGGTTACCACCAGTTCGCCGACCTCGCCTATGACAGGCTTGCCTTGTTCATTCCAGGCCTCGACGCTGACGCCCAGAAAGCGGCATTGCATTTCACCGGCCACCATGGGCAGATCGCGCAGCCCGCCCACATAGGTGCCGGCGTCGGTGCCACCGGAAATATTGCACCACCAAATGTCGGGGCGCTGCACGCAGGCACTGGCATACACCTGTTGCA
>Ga0209768_10000303_pt1 | contig 33671 bp, 27 predicted proteins | sample LauGreSBDMM110SD_3_FD_187564 | JGI IMG/M metagenome (GOLD analysis project Ga0209768, IMG submission 187564) | Freshwater lake microbial communities from Lake Michigan, USA - Sp13.BD.MM110.SD (SPAdes) (version 2) | ecosystem: Environmental > Aquatic > Freshwater > Lake | place: Lake Michigan... | reverse complement strand
AACGTGAAATTGCGTATGCACTCATTCAAAAAACTTTTGGTGATCAGGCCGCTAATATTTTTTCATTCTTTTTATTTTTTGGGGTACTAGCTTATGTGAATGCACTGCTTATGAGTAACCCCAGGGTTATGTATGCTATGAGTGCCGAAGGAACCTTGCCGGCTGTATTTTCTAAACAAGATAAAAAAACAGACGTGCTCGTTTTTTCACTAACCATTTTTGCCGCAGTGTGTATTGTGATTTTGTTTTTTGCACAAACTTTCGAGAAAATTTTAAACTTCACCATCTTTTTAGATTGCTTTGGCATGGTGGCTTCAAGTGCTGCCATTTTTAAGTTGCGCAGTAAAACAAAACACTTAGATGGTACAGGTATATTTAAAATGAAATTGTTCCCATTCATCCCGTTATTTTTTATAGCCAACTACTTGTTTGTGGGGGTAAGTATTGCGATGCAAACCCCAGAAACGGCAGGGGTCGGTGTTGCCGTGTTGGCAGCCTTTATGCTGCTCTATTTTATGACCGCTCGGTACCGAAAAACACCTTCTCTAACCGGGGAATAGCCATTTTCACCCTTCATAACACATAATTAGCCAAAATACCCGCTTTCTTTCCGTCTGTCTAAATTTTAAGGCTATGGGCATGGAATGCATTATTTTTGCAGTTCTATGAAATCATTATTTACCCTACTTGCTGCCTTATTTGTGTTACAGGCGCAGTCCCAAACCGAAAAGTGGGACCTTAAACGTTGTGTAGAATATGCGACCAGTCATAACATTTCTGTTAAACAAGCCGATATTCAGGCCCGAATTGCTGGGATACAAGTCAAGCTGTCAAAATTAGCATTATACCCATCGGTTTCAGGTAATTCTGGAATGGGCGTGCGTTTTGGTAGATCCATTGACCCTACCACCAATGCTTTTGCCACCACGCAGTTTTTATTCCAAAACATTGGTTTGTCTGGAGGTATGCAGCTTTATAACTATGGTAGTCTTAAAAACAGTGTTGCCGTTGCAGATTTAAATGCGAAAGCAGCCCTTGCCGACATTGATAGAATTGCCAACGACATCTCATTAAATGTGGCTAATTTTTATTTAAACGTATTAGCAGCGGCAGAGCAAGTGAAAATCACACAAGTACAAATTGCGCAAACATTAACGCAATTAGAAATCACCCAAAAAAGAGTGGACGCTGGCGCATTACCAGAATTAAATTTGGCTGAAATTCAGGTACAGCTTGCGTCTGATAGTAGTAATTACGTTGGTGCTTACACTGGATATGAGCAAAATATTTTGAATTTACAAGGGCTATTAAATTTAGATCCTGCCGTGCCTTTTGAAGTGGCTACGCCTAATGTTAGTGCTATTCCAATTCCAAGTTTTGCCGAACTACAACCACAGGTGGTGTATGAAATGGCGCTAGGAACGCAGCCATTACAAAAAGCAAATACCATCCGTTTAGAAGCTGCAAAAAAATCGCTATTAGTAGCCAAAGCGCAACAATATCCAACCTTAACGGTGGGTGGAAATTTGGCATCTAATTTTTCCAATTCATTTAGAAGAACCACGGGCGCTAGCTTTTTAGGCTACGGAACACCCATGCCTGGTTTTGATCCAAAAGTTTCTATTGGTGGCCAAGATTATTTCGTACAAAGCCCGATGTATAAGCTCAATCAAACCAACCGAAACATCAGTGAAATATGGGATGGTTGGGCCAAACAGCTCAGTAATAACTTTGGTCAGAACATTGGATTGAACATGTCTGTTCCCATTTTTAATGGTGGTCAGGCAAAAGGGGCTTACCAACGTGCTAACCTTAATGTGAAATCTGCGGAGTTGCAAAAAGAACAATCAGATATCACTTTAAAGCAAAATATTTATACGGCGTATAATAGTGCAACCGCTGCTTTGCAAAAATTAAATGCAAGCACAAAAGCCGTTGAAACCTCACAAAAAGCGTATGATTTTGCTTCAAAAAGATATGAAGTAGGCCTTTTAAGTTCACTTGATTTAATTACCAATCAAAACAATTTATTGCGTGCTAAAGTGCAACAACTAAGTAACCAATACGATTATGTATTTAAGATGAAAGTGCTTGAGTTCTATAAAGGACAGGGTATCACACTTTAATACATTATAATAATATTTTTAAAAATTTTTGAAATACAATACCATGAATAAAAAATTACTTTGGACGATCGTATCACTTGTTGTTTTAATTGTTTTGTTTGTAACGCTTAAAAAAACGGGCGTCATTGGAAAAGAAGATGGACTTACCGTTTCTGCAGAAAAAGCAGCAATGCGCACCATCATTGAAACTGTAAACGCAAGTGGAAAAGTATATCCAGAAATCGAAGTAAAAGTGAGTCCAGATATTAGTGGAGAAATTGTTGAGTTAAATGTAAACGAAGGGGATAGTGTAACCAAAGGTCAAGTATTGGCCCGTATTTACGCAGACATTTATTCTACGCAGCGTGATCAAGTAGCAGCTGGTGTAAACCAGGCTAGAGCACAGCTTGCTAATTCTAGTGCAAGTATCGTTGGTTTAAAAGCAACACTTGAAAACTCGAAGCAGGTGTATGATCGTCAACTTAAATTATACAATGATAAAGTAACCTCTCGTCAAGAATTTGAACAAGCACAACAGGCCTATAGATCTGCAGAAGCAAATTATAATGGAGCTAAAGAAGGCCTAAAGGGAACGCAGGCTGCTATCAGTGGTGCAGAAGCACAACTAGCGCGTGCTAACAAAGATTTATCAAGAACAACACTTGTAGCGCCAATGAATGGCATTATTAGTTTACTCGCCGTTAAAAAAGGAGAGCGTGTTGTAGGTACAGCACAAATGGCGGGTACCGAAATGATGCGTGTAGCAGATATGCGCAGTATTGAAATTAGAGTGGATGTAGGTGAAAATGATATTCCTAAAGTTAAAATTGGTGATACAGCGGTTGTAGAAGTCGATGCTTACACCAATAGAAAGTTTAAAGGACTTGTATACAAAATAGCAAATCCTATCACTGCTGCATCGGCTGGAGGAGGCGGAAGCTCTGAAGTAACAAACTATAAAGTGCATATTCGTTTATTAGCAAGTAGCTACCAAGATTTATTGGTTCCTGGTAATAGTTTTCCTTTTAGACCAGGGATGAGTGCTAGTGCAGACATACAAACAAAAACAAAAGTGAACGTTTTATCTATCCCTTTAAATGCAGTTACAACAAGAGATAAATCAGAAGCTAAAGCTGGCGCGAGCGCTAGTAAGGAAGATAAAAAAGAAGAGGCTGCTCCAGCTTCAGACAAAAAATCTTTAGATTCAGATGATTCTGAAGAAGTGGTATTTGTGCTACAAAAAGACAACCGTGTTAAAAAGGTAAAAGTAAAAACAGATATTCAAGACCTTAATTTCATCGAAATCGTAAGCGGTATTGCAGCAGGTGATCAAGTTATCACAGGCCCTTACAATACAGTGAGCAAGCTTATTAAAGATAGTAGCCTTGTGAAAGTGGTAAGTAAGGATAAACTTTTTGAAGACAAGAAAAAAGACTAAGATTTTCAATAAAAAATCCTTTCGTATGTTTGTGGTTGATTAACAACCAAATTGATATGCGTTTTGGAATTATCGGAAGCGGAAGTTGGGCAACAGCACTTGCTAAAATCTTAACGAATAATGGTAATGCCATTCATTGGTGGGTTAGAAATGCTGACACCATACAATACATTCAAAAACGCAAGCACAACCCACATTATTTAAGCGCTGCTTATTTTAATCAGGCACAATTGCAGTTAACCAATGATTTACAAGCCTTGGTGTCTGCTGTAGATGTAATTGTGGTAGCCGTTCCTTCTGCCTACGTAAGTTCTATTTTTGAAGGCGTCGATGCTAGTCTACTAGAAGGTAAAAAAATTGTGTCTGCTGTAAAAGGTATTTTACCAGATCATAATGTATTACTCAATCAATACCTGCAAACTAATTTTAATTTTCCGTTAGATCATTATTTCACATTGCTGGGTCCCTGCCACGCAGAAGAAGTGGCCGCCGAAAAACTATCCTATTTAACTTTCTCTGGAACTACACATGAATCAGCGCAGGAAATCGCTTCGCATTTTAATTGTGATTACATCAACACGGTAGTGAATACCGATATCTATGGTTCACAATTTGCTTCTGTATTAAAAAACATTTACGCTTTAGGCGCCGGCATTGCACATGGACTTGAATATGGCGATAATTTTTTAAGCGTTTACATTGCTAATTGCGCCAATGAAATGGCCAATTTTTTACAAAAATGTGAACACCCGGAAGGTGCAACAAAAGCCGCGGTGCCACCCAATTATAATGCTTCAGTGTATTTAGGTGACCTACTTGTTACCTGTTACTCTTTATATAGTAGAAACCGAACCTTTGGCAATATGATTGGTAAAGGTTACTCCGTTAAAGCGGCTCAACTCGAGTTAAATATGGTAGCTGAAGGTTACAATGCTAGCAAGTGTATTTTTGAAATTAATCAGGCGTACGGTGCCGAAATGCCTATTGCCACTGCAATTTATCAAATTTTATGGAAGCAGGTGCACGCTGCAAATGGCTTTGGTGAGGTTGAAAAAATCCTATTTTAATGTTGAAATAGCTACACTTCAAAAAAATCAGCGGCGATGCCGTCTAAAAAAAACTTTCCCTGGCTGGTTGCTTTCAAAAAATCTTCTTGGTCCATTAACTGACCTTGAATCATATAATGTTCTGCTATTTTTTTTGTTCTATTAGCTGCGTTGTCTCCAAATTTTCCACGTAAATATTCGTACGAACAACCTTCAATGGTTCGAAGCGATGTCATGATATATTCATTGTATTGTGTTGCTAGTGATAATGTTTCTGACTCAAAAGGCACGATGCCTTTTTCGATGCTACTTATATAAAGCGCATTGTTTGCAATATTCCATTGACGGCTAGTGCCAGTATATGAGTGTGCAGATGGCCCAATGCCTAGGTATTTTTTTTGTTGCCAATAACTGGTATTATGCTTGCTTCTGTAGCCTGGTAGTGCAAGGTTAGAAAGCTCGTAATGTTCATATCCAGCCTGTGTTGCATGCTTTGTTAGTAGTTCAAAATGGGTTGCTTGCTTTGCGGTATCAATATCTTCTTTTTCACCTTTTAAAATAAGCGCATTGAGTGGTGTTTTAGGTTCTACCGTTAATGCATAACAAGACAAATGCTGTACTTCTAATGCAATGGCTTTATTAATATTTTGTATCCAGCTTTCATTTGTAAGCGAAGGGATACCATAAATAAGGTCTATCGAAATATTATGGATACCAACTTCTTTTGCAAGTTCAATGGCCTGAACGGCAGCTTCTGATCGGTGCGCACGATTCATCCAGATAAGGTCTTCGTCCACAAAAGATTGCACACCCATACTAAGCCTATTAATCCCCATAGATTTAAATGCAATCAATTTTTCTTTTGAAATATCGTCGGGGTTGGCTTCAAGTGTAATTTCTGTTTGTGCAGAAAGGTTAAAATGCATTTTAATAGTAGCAAGTATTTGCGCAGTAGCATGACTCGGTAAAAGTGAAGGGGTGCCACCTCCAAAATAAATAGTATCTATTAATGAGTTTTGCGCTTCAAAAAAATGCTTTTGCAATTCTATTTCTTTGCAGAGAGCTTGTACCATGGGGTCTAATAATTTGGTAGAAGCGCTGAAATGAAAATTACAATAGTGGCAGGCCTGTTTGCAGAAAGGAATATGAATGTAAATGCCTGCCATGTAAATGTTTATATTGCAAATCTACCAAATACTTGCTACTATGCCGTTAATGTTAGACGAAGCTCCTTATTTTTGTAGCCATGCAATCCCGTTATTTGTTATTCATTGTAGCTTTTTTGAGTGCTTCCCTTTTTATAGGCACTAGCCTCTTGGCTCAACAAAAACCAGATAGCACTTCTATCATTGACACCACGTCCATTATTCCTTCTGCAGATTCAATAACTAAAAATCGAACACAAGGAGCAACAGATTCCCTTCTGGTGCTTCAGAAAAAAAAGTCAATTAGGGATACCGCATCTTATAAAAAACTAATGACGCATCCTTATTTACCGATGCAAACAAAGCCTTCTTTTCGAATCAATGAACTTCGTATTGCCCCTAATTTTGATGGTAGGTTTTACTTGATTATTGGGATGCTATTTTATTTGGCGTTTATAAAAGTAACATTCCCCAAGTACTTTTCTAATGTTTTTCAACTCATTTTTCAAAGTCCCATAAGGCAAAAACAAACAAGAGAGCAGTTACAGCAAAATAATTTGGCTTCACTTTTTAGTAATATATTATTCATTCTTAACGCATCCATTTTTGTATCCTTGATTGCTATTAAAAATGGATGGGTAGATTTGACTTTGTATAGCTGTATTGCATATAGCGCTGTTGGATTTACGGCCCTTTATTTATTCAAATTTTTATTTTTATGGCTGTCTGGTTGGTTGTTTTCTCAGAGAGAGGCCATTGGTAATTATAGTTTTATTGTTTTTTTGACCAATAAAGCAATGGGCGTTTTTTTAATACCAGCTATTTTGTTACTGGCTTTTTCGCCACCAACTGTTCAAGATTTTGCCTATAATAGTGCATTAATCATCATCAGTATCCTTTTTGTGTACAGGTATTTAATATCCTTCTCTATCGTAAGGGCTTCTTTGAAGGTGAGCGCCTTCCATTTTTTCTTGTACCTTTGCACCTGCGAAGTACTTCCTATGTTGGTTTTATACAAATTGACCATGGATTTTATTAGCGGAACTTTTTAACTTTGCACAATCTTAGATAAGTAGCATGGCAAAAATCGGATCAAAAACGGGAACAGCTGTTAAAGCAGTTGCTCCTAAACGAATTTTAATTTCTCAGCCAAAACCGGAAAGCGATAAATCTCCTTATTACGATTTAGAGCGCAAGTACCAGGTAGAACTGGTTTTCCATCCATTTATTAAATTAGATGGCATTCCGGCTAAAGATTTTAGAAAACAAAAAATTGATATAGCTGCCTACACGGGCGTCATTTTTACCAGCCGAAATGCTATTGATCATTTCTTTCGCACCGCAGAGGAAATGAAAGTGTCTATCAGTCAAGACACAAAATACTTTTGTATTACGGAGGCTGTTGCACTTTACCTTCAAAAATTTATTTTATACCGTAAGCGTAAGGTTTTTTACGGTGCAGATGGATCTAGCAAGAGCATGCTTGATGTGATCAATAAACATAAAGAGAATGAAAAATTCTTGTATGTATGTAGCGAAAATCAGCAGGATAATGATATTTGCGGTTGGCTTAAACTACACAAATGTAGTTTTGATTTAGCGTTTATGTACCGCAGTATTAGCAATGATATCACGCCTTTATTCCAGAAAAAAGGATTCGAAATCATTTGTTTTTTTACCCCTAGTGGCGTAAAAAGTTTATTCGATAATTTTCCGGATTTCAAACAAAATAAAATTGTTATCGGTGCTTTTGGAAGTAATACTTCTAAAGCAGTTGAAGACGCTACACTCCGTTTGGATATTAAAGCGCCGGCTCCTCAACGGCCTAGTTTAGTAGCTGCTTTAGACCACTATTTGCAATCGCTTGTTGCAAAAAAATAATCTTTTTGCAAACGAATCATTCAGCCCCAAATTTGTTAATTAAGGAATCAAGTCCTTATTTACTTCAACATGCGTATAATCCGGTGGAGTGGCATCCATGGGGCGAAGCAGCCTTGCAACTTTCTAAAGATTTAGACAAACCCATTTTAGTGAGCATTGGATATGCAGCCTGTCATTGGTGTCATGTGATGGAGCGTGAAAGTTTTGAAGATGTAGCAACTGCAAAAATCATGAATGATCACTTTGTTAATATTAAAATTGATAGAGAAGAGCGTCCCGATTTAGATCATATTTATATGGATGCCGTACAAGCTATGACTGGCAGTGGCGGGTGGCCACTCAATGTTTTTTTAACGCCTGATAAAAAACCTTTTTATGGAGGCACTTATTTTCCGCCTGAGCCTATGCACAATAGAGCAAGTTGGAAGGATGTATTACTTGGAATTGCAAAAGGATTTAAAGAAAATAGAGATCAGATAGATGCACAGGCGCAAAAATTAACCGAGCATTTATTAAGTTCCAATACTTTTGGATTTCAAAAATCGGGCCCGAGTGCAGCACCTGGTTTAAGTGATATGGATGCAGCGGTATCGGTTTTATTAACACAGGCAGATACCCTTTGGGGTGGCTTTGGTGGAGCACCTAAATTTCCGCAAACAGCATCGATTCGTTTTTTATTGAGGTATCATTTTTTTAATCCTACACATAAAGCTTCATTAGAACATGCTTTATTGTGTTTGGATAAAATGATAGAGGGAGGGATTTATGATCAATTGGGAGGGGGTTTTTCTAGGTATAGTACCGATGCTCAGTGGCTGGCTCCGCACTTCGAAAAAATGTTGTATGACAATGCACTTTTGGTTACTACTTTATCTGAAGCTTTTCAAATAACTAAAAAGGAATCTTACCACAAAGCCATAACAGAAACACTTGCGTTTGTAGAAAAAGAATTGATGGATTCTGATGGTGGTTTTTTAAGTGCACTAGATGCAGATAGCGAAGGAATAGAAGGAAAATTTTATACTTGGGCCGCTTCAGAAATTACTTCTTTACTGCAAAGTGATGCGCCATTATTTATGGCGTATTATGGTGTAACAGAAGCTGGTAATTGGGAGCATACAAATATTTTGCATACACCACAACCTGCTGCAGCAGTAGCTCAGAATTTTGGTGTAAGCGAAAAAGAATTTTTGAAAACCATTGAAAATTGTACATCCATTTTGATGTTCGAGCGAAATAAACGTATCAGACCTCAAACAGATGACAAGCAATTACTGGGTTGGAACGCGCTCATGAATACAGCATTTAGTAAAGCATATGCGGCTACCGGAAATAAAAAATATTTAATGCGCGCGCAGCAAAATATGGCGCACTTATTTGAGCATTTCAAAAATTTGAATGGCGAAGGTTGGTTTCATACTTACAAAAATGGAGTTGCAAAAACCCCTGCATTTTTAGATGATTATGCGTATTTAATTGAAGCGCTCATTCAGCTACAAACCGTTTCTGGCGATTTGCACTGGCTTGAAAAAGCAGGAGCAATCACAGTATATGTGAATACCCATTTTATAGAATCTAGTACTGGATTCTACTTCTATACCCACGATGCTCAAGCAGATGTCATTGTAAGAAAAAAAGAGGTGTACGATGGTGCTACACCAAGCGGCAACGCTGTAATGGCTGGTAACTTGCTTCATTTAGGTGTCGTTTATGGGAATGACCAGTATTTGTCCCTTAGTAAGCAAACCTGTTTATCGCTTTTGCCGGCTATTACCAAACATCCGGGTTCATTTGGGGTTTGGGCTTCCCTTTTATTAAATCAATTGGTAGATTTGAGGGAATTGACCCTTGTTGGTACGGGCGTTTTACCCTATTTGGAAGCGGCACTCCCATTATTTAGACCCAATTTAATCTTAAATATTTCAGAAAATCGGTTAACAAGTATTTTTGCAATTTCACAAAAAATTATTGATAATCAAGAAGTTACGTTTCAATTGTGTGAAAATCATGCCTGCCAATTGCATCAGCTTACTGATTTTGACAGTTTTTTAGCAATTGTGTAAGCCGGAAACAACTATTTTGCAGTTCAGTTTTAGCCAATCCCCCGGCAAAACAGTGTAACATAAAACAAATAACTACTGGATAGAATTTTACCCTGGGTCTCTAAATTTATTGGTTTTTAAGCGCTAAAACTCAGGTTTCTGTCGTTTCAAAACATATATTTGTCATTGTTATAAATCACACAGATCAGATGAAAGGATATTTAACTACTATTACCTTGGCGTTTTTTACGTTGAGTTTAACCTCTTGTTTCTTTGGTAAAAACAAAGGGAAGGGTTTGCCTGATGATGGGCAGTTGCATGGTGTTGCACCAGCTGTTAAGCAGTATATGGGAAGTCCAATAAGCATGAAATACATTCGTCCTGGTTCATTTCACATGGGACCAAACGACGAAGATGTAAGTTTTAATTTCAGCAATCGCAATAGAATGGTTGCTATTCCTGGTTTTTGGATGGATGCAACAGAAATTACCAACAACCAATATCGTCAGTTTGTGAATTGGGTTAGGGATTCTTTAGCCTATAAAGTAACTTCTGGTGTTGGATTGAATAATCCTACAGACACTACTGCGGTTAACTGGAAAAAAGTTGCATTGTACAAATACGATAATAAGCAGTTAGAAACGCTAAAAGGGCTTACATACGAACATCCATTAACCAAAAGGTTAGGCGTTGATCCGGATAGTTTGATTTACAGGGTGCGTTACTTTGATTTAGCCGCTGCAGCAAAAATAAACAAAGATAACCCATCGGAAAATGGTAGAGACAAGATTATAAACTATAGGGTTGCAGTTTATCCAGATACTTTAGTTTGGATAAGAGATTATTCATATTCTTACAACGAGCCGTTAACAAAATTATATTACGCACATCCTGCTTACGGTAATTTTCCTGTTGTAGGTGTTACTTGGAAACAAGCTGTTGCCTTTTGTCATTGGAGAACACATTTGCAAAATACGTATTTTGAAAAAGGCAAAGTTAAATATGCTGCAGAAGGAGATTTTAGATTACCAACTGAGGCAGAATTTGAATATGCAGCTAGAGGCGGAAGAACAAATTCAATGTTCCCTTGGGGATCTCCTTATTTAAGAAACAAAAAAGGTTGCTTGTTGGCAAACTTTAAACCTGGCAGAGGTATTTATTCTGAAGATGGCGCTCACTACACAGTTAGAGCAGACGCTTATTGGCCCAACGATTTTGGTCTATACAATATGTCTGGTAACGTAGCCGAGTGGACTGCATCTTATTTCTATGAAGGATCTTACAATTTCATGTCTGATTTAAGTCCTGATGTTAGAATTGAAGCAGCTGATGATGCACCCCCTTTAATGAAACGTAAAGTTGTTAGAGGTGGAAGTTGGAAAGACGTTGGTAACGCTTTGCAGGTTAGTGCTCGCGCTTATGAATACCAGGACACTGCAAAGTCATATATCGGCTTCAGAACCGTAATTGATTTAGCGCCCAAATCTTCAAGAAAAGATCTAAAAATTCAATAAATTATTTAAATCAAACTTTTTTAATAAATTAAAATTTCAAAACATGTCTTCAGCTCAAGAAAAAAAATTATTTGGCTTACCAGCTCAAACAACAATGAGACTTGTAAATATTTTTGTATGTACCGGTGCATCCGTTGTTATTTTTGGTGCAATGGCTAAAATACTCCATTTAGAATGGGCAGATTGGGCGCTTAAAATTGGTTTAACAACTGAAGCGATTATCTTTTTGATTTATGCTATTCTACCTCCAGAAGGACATGAAGTGACTGTAGTTGGAGGTGGTGGTGCAGGCGAAGTTCCAGAGTCCATAGTGAAGGACATGGTAGCAAAATTTGATTCATTATTCGCTAACGCGGGTTTAACGCAAGAAAACTTATCTAAACTTAGCACAAGCTTTCAAAAATTAGGTACCACTGTAGATCAAATTGGTCAAATTGGTGACGTTGTAAAATCTACTTCAGATTTTTCTGCTAAAACAAATGAGGCTGCAGTAGCACTAGGTTCAATTAAAGACGCTGCAACTAAGGCAACCGAGTCGTTGGGTAGTATTTCATTGGCTTCTGATAGTACCAATGAGTACCACAAACAAGTACAAAGCTTGGCTAAAAACTTAGGTTCGTTAAATACTATTTATGAACTTGAATTACAAGAAAGTAACAACCATCTTAAAGCATTGAACCAGTTCTATGGCAAATTAGCGCAAGCTTCTGAAGCTATGAACGGTACTGCAGAAGATGCATTAAAAGCAAAAGAACAAATTGGTGCCCTTGCTAATAATTTGGGTAAATTAAATCAAGTATACGGAAACATGTTAACTGCAATGCAGGGTAGATAGTAACCAATCAAGATTTAACACTCATTATTTTAATAAGATTACCTAAATAGTACAATATGTCACTACCTAAGGAGCCGCGGCAGAAAATGATTAACATGATGTACCTAGTGCTTACCGCACTATTGGCACTCAATGTTTCTGCCGAAATTTTAAACGCCTTTAAAACAGTAGATCGCAGTTTGATGATTGCGACTGCGCAAGCTGAAAAACAAAATGGTCAAGCTTTTCAATTTTTTGAAGATTATTCAAGACTTCCAGAAAAAAGAGATCAAGCTGCTTATTATGAACAATTAGCAAAAAAAGCAAAAACCTTATCTGACGATGTATATAATTATCTTCAAAGTCTTAAAGAAGAATTAAAAAAAGAGTCTGGTCTTAAAGTTGTCAATGGTAAAGAAGAGTATAGTGAAGATAATTTAGATGCTGCTTCACGTTTACTTGTTGTGGACGGAGAAAATGGAAAAGGTAAAGGAAAAGAATTGTTTGCAAAATTAAAATCATTCAAAGAGCAGCTTTTGCAAATCAATGATTCTATGCGTGCGGATATTGAAACCGGCTTACCAATTGATCTAACATTGCCTCCGTATTCTAAATCTACTCCTGAGAATGCTAGAAATAACTGGTCTTATTTGTATTTTCACATGACACCAACAATTGCCGCTGTAACTATTTTAAGTAAGTTTCAGAATGATATTAGAAACTCAGAAGCTAAGGCCGTTGAGTATTTTCTAAAAAAAGTGGGAAGTCTTCCGAATCCCCCAACAGACCAAAGTGTTATAGTTCTAGGAAGTGCTAATAAACTTTATCCTGGTGAAGAATTAACCATCACTGCAGGAGTAGGGGCGTTTAGTAAAACTGCTTTGCCTAGTGTTTCTGTAGATGGGGCATCTGCATCTGTTAATAGTAGTGGTGTTGCCGAGTATAAATTAACAGCTGGCGCACCTGGCACTTATAGCAAAAGAGTAACAGTAACTTACAAAGATTTAAAAGGGGTAACAAAAAGCGAAACCAAAGTAGTTGAATACACGGTAGGAATAGCAGCAGGTTTAACTGTTTCGACTGACAAAACACGTGTATTTTATGTAGGTTTAGATAATCCCCTAAGTGTAACAGGAGCTGGGGGATCAACAAAATTAAACGTAAATGTATCTGGGCCTGGCATTACTGTTAAACAAACAGGTGCTGGAACTTTTATGATAAATGCAACCACTCCAAAAGTTGATGCAATTGTTACAGCAAGTGATGGAAAATCTGTAACTCCTCCTATCAAAATACCTGTGAGAAGAATTCCTGATCCTACGCCTAAATTAATTGGTGGCTTAAATGGTGGAGATATTGGAGCTGATGATTTAATAGGCAATCCAGGTTTTGCTGAAGCATCTCCAACTGATTTCGTTTTTGAAGGTGTTAAATTCCAGGTTGTAGGTTTTACAATTGTTGCTAGTGGCGGAAAAAATTATTCTATGTCAAGGGGTATTGCTACTTGTCCTGGCGGTGGTTTCAGATCTGCTCAAGCAAGTGGTATTTTATCAAAATGCACCAAAGGAACTAGTGTAATTTTTACAGAGATTAAGGTAAAAGGACCGGATGGGGTAAGAACTTTAAATCAAGATTTAACATTTATGTTATTATAAATTAATAGGTGATGAAAAAAATACTTTTAAGCTTGTCTTTGGTTGCATTTATTTGCTTCAGCAGTTCGGCACAAAGAAGATTTGGTGCTACAACTACGACTGCCCCTACTCCCACACTTCAGTATGATGAAGGGATTGTTTATTATCAAATTAGTTCTACAACTGCGCCCGCAAAACCTGCAGCAACATTATACAGTTTTAGCACTAAAAAATTCACTGCATTATCTTCAGATTGGCTGCCTTCTGCACCTTCTGGGGTTGCTAAATTTTGGACAGCAAAGTATAGTGTAACTGAAGCATCGGCTGGAGTAGGAACTGGCATTCCAAATTTTGATGCTCCTGTTTCGAGTACTCCTGGTTCAACCACACCTCCTAGTATAGCAGCATCAGGACCTGTTATTGGAAGTGTTAGGGATTTGACAAAAGAGGGTGGTGAGCTAGAAAAAAAAGTACCAAAATCATTAAGAGGTGAATATGCCACAGACAACTATAAGCTAAGCGACAGCCTTAAGGCGTTTAATAAAAAAGTACTTGCTCTCGATTATGAATTTTTAAGAGAAGACGACTGGTTATTTTCCGAATTTATTTGGAGGGACATTGATGCACGCGAGAAATTCAATCAAACATTTATGTATGAAGGAGAAGATAATTCAGGAGACCAACGTTTCTTGTCAATCCTTCTCAATGCGATTAAAAATGATAGTATTTGGGCGTTTACTGGGGATAGATTTACCAGCCGTAAATTATTTGATGATATTATTTCGACGATTAATGGGCCAAAGAAAATGACGGTTTATGATGAGGATCCTGATAGACCTGGAGTTAGAGTTAGTGATACTGTTTATACTTTTGATAAAACAAAAGGTTTAAAAGTTGATTCAATTTATACATTCCGTTTAAAAGAGCAGTGGATTTTTGATAAAGAGTCAAGCAGATTATACAGTAGAATAATTGGAATCTGCCCTGTTGCAACAATCACTGATGTCGACAAGGTTACCAAGAAAAAAATCCAGACACAGCAGGAGCTTTTTTGGATTTACTATCCAGATCTTCGCAATGTATTGGCTGTAAAAAAAGTATATAATCCTAGTAGTTATGCTGCTAAAGGTACTTGGGATGGCTTATTTGAAGACCGCAGATATACTGGACGAATTATTAAAACCAGTTATGATAACCCTAAAAATAAATATGTTCAGGAGTTGATTAGCAATCCACTCTTTAGGTTATTGGAAGGTGAGAATATAAAAACTCGAATATTTAATTACGAGCAAAGCCTTTGGTCTTATTAATTGTAAAACGTATTAATAAAAAAAGGGACTTTTCAAGTCCCTTTTTTTATGGGTTGGCCTCAAAAAATTTCTGGAGTGAAGCTGCTTTTTTGGCGCCAATAAGTGCAGCAATATTTTGGGCAGGTTCTTTTTTAATATTTGCCACTGATTTAAATTGATTAAGAAGGATTTCTCTTGTGGCTGGTCCAATGCCTTCAATATTTTCTAGTGCAGTTGTAAAAGTGCCTTTGGATCTTTTGTTTCTATGAAACGTAATACCAAAGCGGTGCACTTCATCTCTGATACCTCTTAGTAGTTTTAAACTATCACTATCCCAAGGTAATTTTAAGGACTGGCTATCACCTGCAAAAAATAGTTCTTCTTCGTTTTTGGCAAGACCTACAAGTGTTGTGCTGCCAGTGAGCCCTAAAGCCTCTATGCTTTCGAGTGCGGCGCTTAACTGCCCCTTACCTCCATCAATTACAATCAGCTGCGGCATATGATCACCTGCTTCCTGCACTCTTTTATACCTTCTATACACCACTTCTTTCATAGTGGCAAAGTCGTTGATACCCTCTACCGTTTTTACATTATAATGACGGTAATCTTTTTTGCTAGGCATACCATCTTTAAAACATACCATCGCGGATACAGGAAAGCTTCCCTGAAAATTGGAGTTATCAAAACATTCGATATGGGTAGGGATCTCTTGTAAATACAAATAAGATTGTAGTTCGGTGAGTACAGATTTTTTTTCAGATGGCGATTTACCTTCTAGTTGTAATATTTTTTTGAGTTGCAGTTCTCTGGTAAAATACGTAACGTTTTTAATAGAGAGGTCTAGTAACTTTTTTTTGTCTCCAAGTTTAGGAACGGTGATGGTTATATTTTTATCAAAATAGTCGACTGGGTAGGGGACAATAATTTCGGTGCTAAGGCTATTAAAGTCGGCTCTTATTCTTTCAATAGCAAAGCATAATAATTCATCTTCGGGCTCATCTAATTTACCTTCTAATGGAACCGTATGTGTTTGTATGATACTTCCGTTTTGAACCATTAGGTAATTGACATACGCTAGTTTACCGTCTTTTATAATCGAAAAAACGTCTAAATTAGAAAAGTGCTTGCCTACTACCACCGATTTTTCTTGGTAGGTCAGTAAGAGGTCCATTTTATATTTTAGCTGGGCTGCTTTTTCAAAATCGAGGGCCTCTGCATGTGTTTGCATTTCTTTTTTTAAATGCCCCATTAGTTGGTTCATATTACCCTTAAGCAAATTCTTTAATTGCTCCAAACTATCTACATAGTCGTCTTCGGTTTGTAGTGCCGCGCAGGGAGCTAAACAATTACCTAAATGATATTCTAAACAAGGCTTGAACTTTTGTTTATCAATATTTTCTTTGCTTAAATTTAGCTTACAAGTACGTAGTGGAATAAACTGCTTGATAAAACTTAGCACTTCTCTAATAGTTCCTTTAGAGGTAAAGGGTCCGAGGTATATGGATCCGTCATTGTATTTTTTCCAAGTAGAAAAAACCCTTGGGAAGCGTTCTTTTTTTATCACTAAATACGGATAGCCTTTATCATCTTTTAATAAAATATTGTAGCGAGGCTTGTACTGCTTGATAAGCGAATTCTCTAATAGAAGCGCATCTTGTTCCGAATCAACAATGGTAAATTCGATACGATCAATTTTTTGAACGAGCTCAATGGTCTTAAAACTATTTTGATTTTTTGTAAAATAGGAGGCAATCCTTTTTTTCAAGCACTTGGCTTTACCTACATAAATAAGTATTCCATTTACATCATAATATTTATAGATGCCGGGGTCTGCGGGTAATTTGTGTGCTAATTGTTGGTACTGCTCCTGGGTCATTTATGGAAGTATAACGCGAACGGCAATTGTTTTGTTGAGTAGAAAACCATTACTCGCTTCTTTACTAATTGATTTAGTAAAACCCTCATTTGTTTTCCAGCTCAATTGTTCTGTGCATGTGGTATCTTTTATAAGGAATTGCTTGCTTATAAATAATCTTTTTATAAGTGAGGTTTGATCATCTATTAAAATATCAATATTTCTTACAGGAACCGCGGTATTGATAGGTGTGTAGTTGATATTTAAACTTGCTGTTCCTGCGTCACTAAATACAGATTCTTTGTAATTTATTTTTTGAATACTATCGCTGATGTCCGCATCAATAAATGATTGAATTATTGGCATAATAGCTGCTACCTGAGTAACGATACTATCATTTATTGCACCTTCTGTTGTAATAACACTAAACGTAACTCCTATGCTATCAAAATACTTTATTTGATCATTAATATAGGAAGCGATTGGATAAAAGCTTGTCGTATCGGTTGTCGCAATAATGTTTTTTGACTGATCTTTTGAACTGCTGCAGGCGACTGCCATCATGCAAACGATACATGCTAGAATTAAAGGTCTCATACCGTAAAATTACTTAAACTGTTTGCTCCAACCTATTCGGAAGCCATAATCAATCAAATTTTCTTTGATTGGGTAAGGGTTGTTATACGTGGGAAGTGTTTGGTATCTTATTTGAGGACCTAACTGCCAAATGGTATTACCTTTTTGATAGCTAAATTGAATTCCAACACTTGTATTAACATTCCACTTACGCACATAGTCATTACCGGCAGTATAATTTGCATAATCGGTAGATAGCAAGTAAACGTTTTTATTGATATTGTAAGTGGGCTGAATAGAAGCTTGTGTATGAATGCCGAATTTCTTAAACTTCATAAGTTGATAATCAAGTCCAATTGGCATGGCAATCTGATACACTTTATTATTAAGCTGAGCGGATCTAAATCCAACATTGTTATTATAACTCGACATTACAGATATCGTTTGTATCCTGCCACCATTGACTAGTGAAAGTGTTGAAGCATTGGCCCCTGTTTCATAGGTGTCAATTTGGTATTGTCTAATATTGATTTGAAGACCCGTTTTGAATTGTAATTTATTCGTAACTGGATAATTAAGCGTGAATCCAAGTTCTAAACCAATATCTGGCCTGTGTCTTACTGCTTGGTTAAATGTTGGCGCTTGAACAAGCGGTGAAGTAATTGGAATGGCAATAAGTGATGGCTGAATTAATTCTTTTACTTTTTGATCGTATAGTACTCTAAAACTAGCAGATGGGGTAGCATAAAATTGAACGCTATATTTTCTATTTTTTTGTTTTGTAATTGAGCTAGTATTAAGGTCAAAATTATTATGAACCTGTTGTTGTATCAGCGCCGGTAAAAGAGTTGTATTATTTATTTCGGTTAAGCTATTACGAGTTGAAACAATAGTTGCCGCTTCAAAATTTTCATTTATGGTAGCAATTGGGCCAGTACTTGTTGTAGGAATATCGTCTACTGTGTTTACATTATTTGTGGCATTGTAAACAGGTACTGGCATGGATGAATTAACTTCGATTATAGCAACAGGAAGTTCTTTTTTCGTTTTCTTAACCTGCATTTCATTTGTAGGTTTTGCAGCGGTAATTTGTGTACTAGAATGATAGGTTGTAAAAGGCTTGTCAATTATTTGTTTAATTATTTTAGTCTTTGATATGCCGCTAGCCATTAAAGTAGGCGCTGACTTTTGTGTTACAACAAAAGTCGAAACAGTGAGTGCTACAAGCACGGTTAATGATATAATGGTAAGCGCAGGCCAAGAGCGTTTACCATGCACTTCGGTACGTATATTATTCCAAACACGACCAGATGGATACATCTTGTGTTCGTTTACCTCATCTAGTATAAACTCCTCAAACGCGTCTAGTTGACTTCTCTTTTCCATATATGCACGCTTCACGTAATTATTTTTGTATCACCGACAACAACTCAAATTTCTCTTTGGGTGCTTCAATAATTCTTTTCTTGATTAAAATATTTGAAAGCATGGTTTTTGCCCTTGTGTATTGGCTTCTGCTCGTGCTTTCTTCGATGTCTAGTAAAGTGCTAATTTTTCTATGACTATACCCTTCAATGGCATATAAATTTAGTACGGTTTTATAACCCATTGGTAATAATCTGATGCACTCAACTACTTGTTTGGATTGCATAATGGAAGCAATTGATTCTTCCTTTACTTCCAAATTTTCTGCACTTGTTATATCCAAACTCTCTGTAAATTTTTTATATTTTTTTAGAAAGTTGATACTGGTATGTACCATGATACGCCTAACCCATCCTTCAAATGAACCTTTGTTTTGAAACGTATGCATTTGCGTAAAGACTTTTATAAAGCCCTCTTGGAGCATGTCTTCTGCATCTTCTCTGTTTTGAGCAAAACGGTAGCAAACACTGAGCATTTTAGGGCTATATCTATTAAATAGCTCCCTTTGTGAAGCAGCGTCGTTGTGAAGGCAACCCGCAATAATAGCTTGCTCGGTCATTGAATAAGGTTAATTGTTACTCTAATTTAGGAAAAAATTAATGTAAAAAGAGTATATTTTAAGTATAAATTCATTAATTTAATACCGTATTTATACTGTAAACACCCCCCAGTTACCATGGAAAGAAATAGATTTACCGAGTACACCCCACCTCCAACTACAGGATTACAGCCGTATAATGGCAATTTTGGTGCGGCCGAACTCAGGCATTTACTAAGGCGAACCCTTTTTGGTGCTACAAAAGCTGATATGGCTCATTTTTCTGGTAAATCTGTAACGCAGGTTGTAAATGAACTTTTAAATCCTACGGCGCCGTTACCGGCGCCTCCGGTTAAAGAATATGTAGTAGCGGCTACTACACTTGTTCCGGATAATAATATTGTAGCGGGCAGTACTTGGGTAACTGATATCAACAATGACGGAACCATTGCAAGTTATAGACGGGCTTCTTTTAAAAAATGGTGGGTTGGAAATCTTGTCAATCAAGACCGCAGTATTCGTGAAAAAATGTCACTTTTTTGGCACAATCATTTTGCCACTGAAATGAACGATGTAAGTAATGCGCAATACATATATAAGCACCATCATTTAATTCGTACCAGTGCGCTTGGTAATTTTAAATCACTTACACGAAATATTACCCTTGATCCCGCAATGCTTGTTTATTTGAATGGGCAGTTAAATACATTTACGGCACCTGACGAAAACTATGCCCGCGAAATTCAAGAGCTTTTTTGTTGTGGAAAAGGGCCAGACTCTTTGTACACCGAAGCGGATGTTAAAGCAGCTGCTAAAGTATTAACAGGATGGCGCAACAATGCGACCACACTGAGTTCCTACTTTACGGCATCTAGGCATGACGCTACCAATAAAACATTCTCTTCTTTTTATAATAATACGGTCATCACTGGACGTAATGCTGCTACAGGTGGCGAACAAGAATTAGATGATTTATTAAACATGATTTTTGCTACTCAAGAAGTGGCGAAATATATGTGTAGAAGGCTTTACAGATGGTTTGTGTATTATGATATTGATGATACCGTAGAACAAAATGTTATCACACCACTTGCTAATTTATTTCGTTCAAGTAATTACGAAATATTACCAGTGCTTGATATGCTTTTAAAAAGCGAACATTTTTTTGATGTATTATCTAGAGGTTGTGTTATTAAAAGTCCAGCAGATTTAGTGATTGGTTTTTGTAGAGAATTAGAAATTACTTTTCAGCCAGATACAGATTATTTCACCAATTATGGTTTTTACAATTACCTCGTTAGTTGGCTTAGTAATATGCAACAAAATATTGGTGATCCGCCCGATGTAAGCGGATGGAAAGCGTATTATCAAGAACCTCAATTCAACGAAGTTTGGATTAATAGTGATACGCTTCCAAAGCGCAATCAGTTTAGTGATACAATGCTAGTAAGTGGCTATACATTTAATAGTAAAAAAATACAATTAGATCCCCTTGCATATGCAAAAACATTTTCTAACCCTGGCGACCCTAATGCATTTATTGCAGAATTGACAGAGCGTTTATTGGGTCTTGATATTTCTGCAGTTTCAAAAGCGCAATTGAAAAAAGATATTCTATTAAACGGCCAAAGCTTGGATATTTATTGGACACAGGCTTGGGATTTATATATAGCCACGCCTACTAATGCTGCCAATACCACTTCTGTTCGTACTAAAATACGTGACCTAGTAAAATATTTAATGAACCTAGCAGAGTATCAACTAGCTTAAAATAATCCCCCCATGAAACGTAGAGATTTTTTAAAAAATACTGTCCCCGTTGGTGTGGTGATGCCCGCACTTGTTGGAGGATTTTCTTTTAAGGCATTTGGAGCAGAAGATCCAATTGCTCAATCACTCTTACTTCCTGCTGCCGTTGAAAATGACCATGTACTTGTTATTATTCAATTAAATGGTGGTAATGATGGATTAAATATGGTTATTCCACTGGATAATTTTTCAAATTATGTTAATGCGCGTTCTAATATTTATATTCCAGAGGACAAAGTTTTAAAACTCGCTGGTGTTACCAAAGCGGGGTTGCATCCAGCTATGACTGGTCTTCAAGCAATGTACAACGATGGTGAATTAAATATTGTTCAATCTGTGGGCTACCCACAACCCAACTTTTCTCACTTTAGGGCTACAGATATTTGGATGAGCGCAAGTGATAGTAATACCGTTGTAAATAGTGGCTGGGCAGGAAGATTTTTGGATGCTGAGTTCCCAAATTTCCCCAACGGTTATCCCAATGCTTCAATGACAGATCCACTTGCCATTCAGATTGGTTCAGCTACTTCTTTGACATTTCAAGGCCCTGCGGTAAGTATGGGTATGAGTATAAGTAATACTTCTAGTTTTTATAATTTAATTAATGGCGTTCGAGATACGGCGCCAAATACGCCCGCAGGAAAAGAATTGAATTTTGTGCGCATGGTAGCGCAACAAACACAGCAGTATGCATCTATCATTAAAGATGCTGCAGCTAAAGTACCCACGCAGGTTACGTATCCTACAAGTAATTCACTCGCAGATCAATTAAAAATTGTTGCAAGACTTATTAAAGGCGGGTTAAAAACGCGCGTATACATGGTTAATTTTGGGGGATTTGATACGCACGCTTCACAAGTAAATGCTTCTGATACAACAACGGGTTCACATGCTATTTTGCTTGGAAAAGTAAGTGATGCAATTAGGGCCTTTCAAAAAGACCTTAAATTTTTAGGCGTTGATGACCGTGTAGCGGGTATGACATTTTCTGAATTTGGACGACGCGTAAAATCCAATGGTAGTGTTGGAACAGATCATGGTGCGGCTGCTCCACTATTTGTTTTTGGAAAAAATGTAATGCCTGGCGTTTTGGGTGCTACGCCAAAATTTGGTGCTAACGCTAGCGTTGGTGAAAACGTACCTTTCGAATTTGATTTTAGAAGTGTGTACGCAACGCTATTATCCAATTGGCTCTGCGTTTCTGATACCGATCTTCAACAAATCATGCTTAAAAACTTTCAAACATTACCACTTGTAAATGCAGCAGCTTGTAAGAAAGCTGTTAATTTATCAGGAGAAAATTTAGTACGTAATTACCCCAATCCGTTCACAAGTAAAACGGTGATATCATTTAAAACGGCAGGCGGTCACACCCTTATTCAGGTGATGGATATGCTAGGTCGCGTTATTACGAATTTAACAGATCGTGATTATGCTGCCGGCACCTATACCGTTGTATTTGATTCAGGTAGCCTTCCTGCTGGCGTATATTATGCGAGGCTGCAAAACATGTCTGTACAGCAGGTGCATACGATGTTGAAAGTCAAATAGTTTTAGAATGGTATTCTACCTTACTTTGCATGATGGAAATTAGCTTTAATACCCCAGCCCTTCTTTTTCCGGCAATCAGTTTAATTATGCTTGCTTACACTAACCGTTTTTTAGCGCTTAGCAGTAGGGTTAGAAATTTACATGACAAATACCAAAATCAGGAGCAAAAGCACATTATACACGGACAAATTAAAAATCTTCGCTACCGCTTAAAGCTCATTAAAAACATGCAAGCACTTGGGGTGGTTACTTTTTTAGGTTGCATACTTTGTATGTACCTTATTTATGTTCAGTTCATGCTTGCGGCCAATGTAGTTTTTGCAATTAGTTTATTGTCGTTTTCTGCCTCTTTACTTCTTTCTTTATTAGAAATTCAATTAAGTACCAAAGCACTTGAGCTAGAGCTTAGTGATATGGAAGGCCTCGAAGATCCTTCAGTCATTGAATACTTTAAAAAGAAATTCGGAAAAGAATAAAAAACTTTTAATTAACGCGTTACTTTTCTTTCTCCAATTTGTTGACGCCACATCGCAAAATAAAGTCCTTTTTCTGCTAAGAGCACTTCGTGCGTTCCGGTTTCAACAATCTGTCCTTTTTCTAATACATAAATCCTATTCGCATGCATGATGGTGCTTAGCCTGTGTGCAATCATGACTGTAATTTGTTCACGCTCTTCGGAAATGGCATGAATAGTTCTTGTAATTTCTTCCTCTGTAATACTATCTAATGAAGAGGTTGCTTCATCAAAAATAAGAAGATGCGGATGTCTGAGTAATGCGCGCGCAATAGAAAGTCTTTGCTTTTCTCCACCACTTAGTTTTAAGCCACCTTCGCCAATAATGCTTTCTAGACCTTGTTGCGCTTTAGATAAAATTGAGTGACAACTTGCTTTTTCAAGTGCTACAATCATTTCTTCATCGGTGGCAGTTGGAAATACAAAGCTTAAATTTTCTCTAATGGTACCCGCAAATAATTGTGTGTCCTGTGTAACAAAACCAATTTGATTTCTTAGTTCCTCAAAATCAATATCGTTTTCTTTGGCACCGTTGTATTCGATATGTCCAATTTGTGGTCTATAAAGTCCCACTAATAATTTAACGAGTGTGCTTTTGCCTGCACCAGAAGGGCCAACAAAGGCAATGGTTTCTCCTAGCTTAACACTAAATGAGATATTATCAAGTGCCTTAAATTGTGCGCTTTGGTGCTGAAATGAAACACCGGCAAAAGATAGGGTTTGAATGGCACCAACACTTGTTGGATGGTCTGGTCTCGCTTCCACCTCGCGGCTCATGAGCTTATGAAAGTTTTGAAGTGATGCTTCTGCTTCTCTGTAGCTCAAAATAATACTACCAATTTCTTGTAGGGGGCCAAAAATAAAAAAGCTATAAAATTGTAATGAAATTAATTCACCCACCGTTAAGACGTCTCTATAAATAAGCCACATGAGTGTAAATGTGATCACTTGTCTTAAAAAATTTACAAGTGTCCCTTGTATAAAACTAAGGGAGCGGATACTTTTTACTTTTTTGAGTTCTAGCCCTAAAATTTTATAAGTATTGGTATTCAGTCTTTTTACTTCTTGATCTGTTAATCCTAAACTTTTTACAAGTTCAATATTACGTAAGCTTTCTGTGGTGGTACCTGCAAGTGCCGTTGTTTCACCAACAATTGCTTTTTGAATTACTTTTATTTTTTTACTTAATAGGTTGGTAACTGCGCCAATTAAAATGGCACCCCCTAAGTAAATTGGAACAATGGACCAGTGAAGTCTAGTAGCATAAATAGATACAAATACCACACTCACAATAATTCCAAATAGTACATTGATTACATACCCAATAAATTTTTCGGTGTCGGCTCTAACTTTAGTTAATATCGAGAGTGTTTCGCCACTTCTTTGGTCTTCAAAATCTTGATAGGGTAAACGCATGGAGTGTTGAAGTCCATCTGTAAATATTTTAGCACCAAATTTTTGAATCACAACATTAACGGTATAATCCTGAAAAGCCTTTGCTAGCCTGCTTACCATGGCAGTACCTACGAGTAAAAAAAGCATACCCATAATGCCTTTTATAAATTCACTTTCACTTCTGAAGCTACCGTCTGGGTTGGTTTTAGCATGATTGGCAAACTGATCTATGAGCTTACCAAAAATCATAGGATCAAATAACGAAAAGGTTTGGTTGATACCTGCAAGTAATAACGCTAAAAGCACAAGCCCTTTGTAGGGCTTTAAGTAAGTGATAAGTAATTTCATAAAATTATATTATTATTCGGCTGCTTTGGCAGCTTCATTGCAAGTGTCAATAAATGTTAGCATTTCTGGTCTGCCTGTTTTTAATTCGGCGCTCGTTACAAAATGCCTGGGTAAAAATTGCCAGCTTTCTTTTAAAATAGTAAAAAAGCTTTCTATATTTCTTTTTACAACACCCGGTTTTTCTTTATCAATTTTTGTAAATACAAGTGTAAATACAATCCCCCAACTATCTAACTGACTAATAAACTCGAGATCGTTTTTTTGTGGACCATGCCTACTATCAATGAGTACAAAAACTTGTACTAGATTTTCTCTCTTTTTAAAATAGCCTTCAATCATTTGCTCCCAACGTCTTCTATCTGTTTGTGATCTTTTTGCATATCCGTATCCTGGCAAATCAACAATAAACCATTTGCTTCTTGGTGCTTTTGCCTTTTGTGTACTTTCTATTTCAAAATGATTGATGAGTTGTGTTTTTCCGGGCGTGCCAGATGTTTTGGCTAAACTCTTCTGGCCTGTAATCATATTAATTAAAGAAGACTTGCCTACGTTACTACGTCCAATAAAAGCATATTCGGGCCTATCTGGCTTTGGACACTTGTCAAAACTAGGACTCGAAACCAAATAGCTGGCTTTTGTAATTTCCATACTGCAAGGTAACAAAAAGCCCGCTTAATTGGATAAGCGGGCTAATAAAAGAGTGCAGTTGTATGCTATTAATTCTTTTTAATCAAGCTATCTATTGGATATGTCGCCTTCATGGAATCAAGTACAGATTGTGCCCAACTTGAAAGAACAGCTCGTTCTTCTGGTGTTAGTTTGGCTTCATTGTGAATGAGACGATAAGACTTAAGCGGCATTTCACCTTCATTTACTTGTTCAATAACTTCCTCCATTTTATGGTACTGCTTGCGTAGTTTGTAATTCGCAAAATCATCTAAATTAAAATGTTTTTTCCCGTCTACAACATGGTCATTGATTCACCAGGCAAGTGGTTGAACACCCGCGTACCATGGGTATTTTGTGTTATTGCTATGACAATCATTACATGCTTTTACTAAAATGGCATCTACTTCTTTAGATACCGGGTAAAGGGTTGCAATATTTTTTGAATGGTCGTCCGAACTATTTTTTTCGGATTTATATGCTTGCATTACAACTAGTATAACAACAAGGGAAAGACCAATTTTTTTAAGTAAACGCATAGTAGGGGGTGGTTTTATGAAATTAAATTATTTCCTGTCATTTCTTTTGGTATTGGAAGTCCCATTAATTGTAAAACAGTTGGCGCGATGTCTCCAAGTTTTCCAGCTTTAAGGTTGACTTTTAAATCAGTGTCTACCAAAAATAAAGGTACCAAATTTAAAGTATGTGCTGTGTTAGGACTTCCGTCTTCATTGATCATAAAATCTGCATTGCCATGGTCTGCGGTAACAAGTAGGGTATAACCGTGTGCAAGACCCGCTGTTACCACTCTTTCTACGCATGCGTCTACGGTTTCAACTGCTTTTATAGCCGCTTCAAAAATACCGGTATGGCCCACCATGTCTGCGTTTGCGTAGTTCAAGCAAATGAAATCTGCAGATTCAGCTTCTATTTCTGGAATCAATAGATCGGTGATGCCAACAGCGCTCATATCTGGTTGTAGATCATAAGTAGCAACTTTAGGCGAAGCCAACATAATTCTATTTTCACCTTCAAATGGTTGTTCTCTGCCACCGCTAAAAAAGAAAGTTACGTGCGGGTATTTTTCGGTTTCGGCAATTCTTATTTGTTTTTTACCATGTGCCGCTAATACTTCTCCAAGTGTATTTTGTAAATTATCATTTTCAAATACTACATGTACGCCTTTAAATGTTTGGTCGTACTGCGTCATAGTGGTATAATGAAGCGCTAATGGCTGCATATTAAATTCAGGAAATGCTTGTTGTGTTAACACTTCTGTAATTTCTCTACAACGGTCTGTTCTAAAATTAAAACAAAATACTGCATCACCCTCTTTGAGAGCAGCAATAGGTTGGTTATTGTCATCTATAATAATAGTAGGCAATAAAAATTCGTCTGTGGTATTTGCAGCGTATGCGGATTCTAAAGCTGCAGTAGCGCTAGTGGCTCGGGGCCCCGCACTATGCACCAAACAATCATAGGCAAGCTTTACTCTTTCCCATCTTTTATCGCGGTCCATGGCGTAGTAGCGACCACTAATCGTTGCAATTTTACCAACACTGGTTTGTAGGTGCCTGGAAAGCGTGGTCATAAAACCTAGGCCACTTTTAGGATCGGTATCTCTTCCATCCGTAAAGGCATGAATGTAAACCTCTGTAAGACTGTTTGCTTTACAATAATCGCAAATAGCTGTTAGGTGATTGATATGTGCATGAACGCCACCATCACTCACAAGTCCCATAAGATGTAGCGGTTTGTTATTTGTTTTTGCATAAGCAACAGCTTCCAAAAAAGTGGGGTTATTTGCTAGTTCACCTGTTTTAATGGCAACATTAATACGTTGAAGTTCCTGATATACAATTCTTCCGGCACCAATATTTAAGTGTCCTACTTCTGAATTACCCATTTGACCTTCCGGAAGACCTACCTCTTCGCCACATGTGACAAGTGTACTATTGGCATATTTGGAATAAAGGCTATTTACAAAAGGCGTTTTTGATTGTTGGATGGCGTCAGACATTTTTTTTGTACCAAGTCCCCATCCGTCCATGATTACGAGAATTACTTTGCGTTTCATACTACAAATTTACAACCTTTATTTTTGAGGCAAAACCTCAATTTTAAAGGGTATAACCTTATTAATTGCTGCATCTTAGTTATTTTTGGGGGGTCAATTAAAATCAGACCATGAAAAAGCATTTATTAGGCCTCTTATTTCCTTTGTTGCTGTTAACGACAGCATTTGAGGGGCCATTTCAAGGAGATGCAGATCTGGTGATTGCTGCTTTAAAATCTGGAAATCATGCAGAGATAGCAAAACATTTTGCAGTGGTAGTAGACATAAAATTTTTAGACGCCCCCGAAGATAAAATTGTAGCCAATGAAAAAGCCGCCGAAAAATTGGCTGCTTTTTATAACGAGTATAAGATTAAAGGATTTGAACGCACTGCACAAAGAGAAATTGGAAATACGATGTACATGACTGGTAAAATTAGCGGCGCTACTAAAAATTATAACATTACACTCATGCTCATGAAAAAAAATACAGCACCGTATCATATTGTAACCCTTCGTGTTAACTAATTACCTTTTATTTTCATGAATAAAAAAAATAAGTCAGACGTAAGAGGTTTTATTTACAGCACAGATCCTAACTTTAATTTTGAGCCAGCGCAGGATGAAATACTAGAAACTTTACTACCGGCAAAGCAGCCGCTACGCATAAAGCTAGACTCTAAACACAGAGCCGGTAAGGCTGTTACACTTATTACAGGTTTTATTGGAACTGCTGATGACGTTGAAAAATTAGGCAAGCAGCTAAAAAACTTTTGTGGTACAGGTGGTTCTGTAAAAGATGCCGAAATTATTGTGCAAGGAGATCAGCGTGATAAAGTGCTTCAGTGGCTTTTAAAAAATAGTTATAGTGCTACCAAAAAAATATAGCACCCGTCTGTATTAATAATCAATTTCTAATTTTAGTTTCTCTTTCAATTCTTTTAGTAACGGGTACTGCTCACTAATGCGTTCAAATTTTTGCTTGCTATTAAGTCGCATATGAATAGGCACATCTTCTTTTTCAGTTGCGTCAACTATGATGCTAAATTTTATTGAGCGGTTATTGAATGTTGAAAAAATTTGATCAATCAGCATCATGCGCTCCTGTTCTACAAACTTTTGAGCCGTTAAACCCGGTACACGTACTGTAAAATGTATGTCATTTTCAATTTCTAAAACGGCCATTTTGAAGGTTCCTGAAGCAGAGTGCTTTTGTTGTGCTTCAAGTGTTACGCCATAAGCGTCCCAACAAGCCCTTAGCTTTTCTAGCTGTAGCGATTCTGCTTCTTTAACCTCTTCAATGGCATACTGATCGCCATATTTCTCTCTTAAAGTTGATAAAAGGTTCTTTTTAGGACCAGCAGGGGCGGCAGCTTCAGTGGATGTAGTTCGCATTTGAGCTGGCGCAGCAGCAACAGGAGGCTGCTCTTGTTTTACTACTTCTTTTTGTATCGTTAATGTTGCAGTTGCTTTATTTGAAACCGGCGGAGCCGCTATTTGAATAGAGGGTATACTTTTTGTTCTAATGGCTAGTGGTCCGTCAATCCGTTTTTTTTTTATAATAGACCCGTTTTCTGAAGCAAGTTCAATGGCTTCTTGTAAGAAGTTTAATTTAATGAGCGTTAATTCTACGTGTAATCTTTTGTTACGCGCCATTTTATAATTGATCTCTGCTTCATTTAAAATATTAAGCGCACTTACCAAATAAGACATACCCATCGTAGCAGCCGCACCCGTATATTTATCCTGCATGCCTTCTACAACTTCTAGTAAAGGAGCAGATTTTGGATCTTTACAAACCAAAATATTACGAATGAATTCTGCAAAGCCGTTGAGTACCATATCTCCTTCAAAACCCTTTCTATTGATTTCGTCATAGAGGATCATAGATGCTGCCAAATCCTTTGCTTGCATGCTTTCTAGCAATTTAAAATAGTAATCTTCGTCTAAAATATTTAAGTGCTCAAGGGTATTTTGATAGGTTAAACTACCACCTGTAAAGCTTACAATTTTATCGAGTATACTAAGTGAATCTCGCATGCAGCCTTCACTTTTTTGTGCGATTACTTGAAGCGCGGCACGTTCGGCTTTGATAGATTCTTTACCGGCAATTTCTTCTAGGTGTTCTACGGTATCGTTGTTGGTGATTCTTTTAAAATCAAAAATTTGACAACGACTTAAAATGGTAGGAAGTATTTTATGCTTTTCGGTAGTTGCTAAAATAAAAATAGCATAAGAAGGCGGCTCTTCTAATGTTTTTAAAAATGCATTAAAGGCACTGGCGCTAAGCATGTGTACCTCATCCACAATATATACCTTGTATTTACCTGCCTGTGGTGCAAATCTCACTTGTTCCACAAGTGATCTAATATCATCTACTGAGTTGTTACTCGCCGCATCAAGTTCATGGATATTTAATGATGTACCTGCGTCAAAAGATACGCAGCTATTACAGGTGTTACAAGCTTCGCCATCTGGGGTAGGGCTTGTACAGTTAATGGTTTTGGCTAAAATTCTGGCACATGTTGTTTTACCAACGCCCCTTGGACCACAAAACAAAAACGCATGTGCGAGTTGGTTATTTTTAATGGCGTTTTTTAGGGTTGTTGTAATATGCGATTGCCCAACAACGGTATTAAAGTTTTGGGGTCTATACTTACGGGCCGATACAACAAAATGATTTTCCATAACAGGGTTGCAATATAAGCACAACGATAGGGTTACCCTTATCTAAACCCCACCTTTTTTGCACATGGGTATAATTTTAGCCGTATACCATTTCTGGGTGACGTTCAAAGGGCTTGGTGGCGTCAAAAAGGTGCCTAAATGTAACCATTCTGCGGCTTGGCTGAGCACCTAAACTTTTATAAATATTGACCATTTTTGGGTTCCAATCGCCAGCCCATCCCATTTCGTAACGGTCATACCAATCTTTGTCTTTAAAAAGTAAAGAGCATTCTTGAATTAAGAAACTATCAATGCCAAGTGATTGGTATTTAGGAATAATACCAAAAGCAAGTCCAGTAAGTTGTTTGTTTTTTCCGGTTTTAGTCATGTATAACAATCGAAGTTTTTCAAACCAGCCAAGCTTGCCATTAAAGTGTTTAAAATATTGGTTCAGGTCTGGAATATTAATGAACATACCAATAGGCTCTGCCTTATAATAGGCGAACCAAACAAGTCGCTCATCCATTATGGGTTTCATGGTTTTAAAAAGCTTAATTACTTCTTCTTTGGTAATTTCTTTAGCCTCGCCATGTTGTGCCCATGCGGCGTTGTAAACGGTTGCAAAGTCTCCAGCATATTTTTCAAGCTCACTTAATTTAACATGCTTGGCTACATAGTCTGGTTTGGCTGCAAAGCGGGCGTGTCTTTCAGGAAATCTTGCTGGTAGGTCTAATTGAATACTAGTCGCATAATAGTACTGGTTATAATAATTTTGAAAACCATAGTTTGTAAAAAGTGTTTCGTAATACGCTGGGTTATAAGGCATGCCATACATGGGTGGTTTGTCAAAACCTTCTACCATCAGGCCCCACCACTTGTCTCTATCGCCAAAATTAATGGGACCGTCCATGGCTTCCATGCCTTTTTGTGTAAGCCAATCTTTTGCGGTATCAAAAAGCAAATTGGCTGTAGCCTGATCGTTAATGCAATCAAAAAATCCAACACCACCAGTATTAAAATCGGTTCCTTTATTAATATATTTTGAATTGGTAAAAGCTGCGATACGGCCTACTAATTCGCCATCTTCTGTTTCTAGTATCCATCTTTTGGCTTCGCCGTATTTAAAGTTTTTATTTTTAGCGGCATCAAAAACGTCATTGACCTCGTTGTTAAGGGGTCTGATATAATTTGGGTTACCTGTATTGATAATAGCTTGCACTTCTAAAAAATCTTTGGCAGTATCGGCGCTAGTAACTTCTATCAAATGCATATTAATTCTTTACTTCAAAGTTAAGATATGGTTGGTATAATTAGTAGTCTTCTTTTTTAAAAAGTAATGCAAACATTTTATCATCTAGGTCGTAAATATCTTTTCTAAATTGCAAAACGCCATTGGTATCTACCCAGCTTGTAAAATAAGCCATAAAAACAGGGATTGTTTTTTTAAGTGTAACCCATTTTTCTTTTTTTAGATGCATAGCTGTGTCAATTTTTATTGGGGTCCAACTAGTATCGGCTCTTAGCAGGTAGCCTGCCATTTTTCTCGCATCTCCGAGCCTTATACAACCATGACTAAGGCTCCTGTTTTGCCGCGCAAATAGATGCTTTCCTGGCGTGTCATGTAAGTATATATTGTGGGGGTTCGGAAATAAAAATTTAACCAGTCCAAGTGAGTTTTGTGCACCAGGCAATTGTCTGATGGTGGGTACATTGCCAGTCGCTGTAATCTCCATATTTTTTTGTGCTAAGTAGTTTTTATTTTTTCTCATGCCTGGTAAAATTTCAGACTTTACAATACTGGGAGGCACATTCCAATAAGGGCTAAAAACAACGTAGCGCATGCGGTCACTAAATATGACGGTGTTATTAGATTCGGATCCAACAATTACCGGCATTTTAAACTGAATCTTACTACTATCAAAAACAAGAAGCTGATAGGCTGGAATATTTACAACGATATAGTTACTATCCATCATGGCAGGCATCCATCTAAAGCGCTCTAGATTAATGGCAATTGTGTTTGCGTAGTGTTTGATGGGTGTTTGAAGGGCTTGTAATACTATTTTATCAATGTAACTTGTTTTCGCAAGCCCCATTCTTTCTTGAAATCTATTGATAGCAATACCTAGCGTATTGCTAAAGAGTAAAGTGGTATCTGTACTTTTAAAATCGCCAAGTAACTGTAATTTCTTTTTTATTTGCCTAATTACAGGCAACATTTCTCCCTTATTAATTTTGGCGTTTTTGTAACTAATGTGTATGCCTGAATCAAGTGCTGTAATACTTGAGAGGCTTGCGTAATTTTCGAGTAATTGTTTAAAATTTTGGCTACCTGTGTTAAAGCCCATTTTAGCGGTTGGGTTGAGCCAATTTTTTAATTGATTAGCTAGGGTCAGTGATTTTTTGGGAATCCGCCAGTGCACTACAGTAGGGTCTATATCACTGGGCATGAGCCATTTGTCTGCGTATTTTAAAAATGAAAGGCTTACCGCTAATTCAATATTTGTTTGCTGTACATTTTGATTAAAACTTTGCAGCGTAAGTAGTTCAATAAAACTACTATCTACCCAGTGCTCCGATAGCTTGTTTGCGTGCGCTATAAAGTCTTTGGTATGGGGTTTAATTTTTTTTGACTGAATCCATACAAATTGGTGTTTGTTGCCTTCGTAAAAAGTTCGAAGTGCGTTACTGTATTTTTCAGGAACTGTATTTGTTGTAATGAACGAATCGAGTGAAGCTTCTGTGATGGTATCTTGTTGTAGTGCGCTATGGGCATTACCCCAGCAATTTGTCGAGTTTGTGACGGTTATTATAAAAATGATAAAACCAATAATTAAATAACTGCGTAAAATTTGATCGATACGTTTCATGCAGTGATTTTGCGGATGCGGTTAATTTTTATATAGTAAAAGCGCTGCGGATACCATGCCCGCCGTTTCTGTTCTAAGCCTGGTTTCGCCAAGACTAACAGGTTTATACTTTGCATCAATGGCAAGTGTAATTTCCGACTCAGTAAAATCACCTTCTGGTCCAATTAAAATATTAGTATCGCTGCTATCAGAAATGTCTTTGAGTGCTGTTTTATGGCCCTCTTCACAATGCGCAATGAGCCCCTGCGTAGCAGGATGCTTGTCAATAAACTGTGCCACCGTAATGGGTTCCGATAAAACAGGCAACCATGTTTGTTTACTCTGAATGAGTGCTGCAACAACGACCCCCTGCATGCGTTCTTGTTTGAGGTTAGAACGCTCGCTTCGCTCGCAAATTAACGGGACAATTTTTGTCACGCCCATTTCCGTTGCTTTTTCTAAAAACCATTCAAATCGTCCTGTATTTTTTAAAAGTCCGATAGCAATACAAACAT
>Ga0209768_10000296_pt1 | contig 34339 bp, 28 predicted proteins | sample LauGreSBDMM110SD_3_FD_187564 | JGI IMG/M metagenome (GOLD analysis project Ga0209768, IMG submission 187564) | Freshwater lake microbial communities from Lake Michigan, USA - Sp13.BD.MM110.SD (SPAdes) (version 2) | ecosystem: Environmental > Aquatic > Freshwater > Lake | place: Lake Michigan... | reverse complement strand
TTTAAAAATGAAAATCAAACAAACCAAGCTCAATACCAAGATATGACCAGCGGTGATATTCGCGAACAATCGGATCATCAATGAAATAGGTTTGTTAAACACCCCAATTAATTCAATAGGTGCTAAAAATAATTTCATAGACCAATGCATTCCTGGCATCCAAAAAATATGCGCCCAATAGTTTTTATTAGAACTTAAATTCACCACAATGAAAACACATACCGCTAAAGTCATAGTAAAAGCAATGTTACCACTCACGTTTGCACCACCTGGAAATATAGGAATTAAACCCAAAAAGTTATTGGTTAAAATCAAAAAGAAAATAGTTAATAAAAACGGCATGTATTTTGCATAACGCTTAGCACCAATATTTGGAAGTGCGATTTCATCTCGAACAAATAAAACAATCGGCTCCATGAAAGATTGCAATCCCTTAGGTGCTGAAGTAATCCCTGTTTTTTTATACGCCCTGGCTGCAGTTAGAATAACCAATAATAAAATAATAACGGATATAAATAAACTTGCAACGTTTTTCGTGATTGATAAATCGAAGAATTGTTTATTTGCTGCTTTATCGATATTGCCATTCGCGTCAACAATCTTTAATTTGCCTTCAACCAATTTATAATCAAAATTGCCTTTGTAAACAATGGGCTTATGATCCTCGTTCACTAATTTTCCGGAAGAGAAAAACTCAAAACCCTTATTCGTCTTTACAATCACAGGCAAGTGAATGGAAGTGTGCCCCCATAAATGCCAACTATGATCGTCCTTGATATGTTCTAAAATGGTTTCAGTAACATTAAAGCTAGCTTCTTCTTTATTAGCATGCTCCGCACTAGCCGTAGCTGGTTCGCTTGCTAAAATTTTTGTTGGTTGCAACAAAACAAAAAGGCTAAGACACAATGCCAGTATTGATTTAATAGGTCTAAGGGCCATACAGATCTCAAAATTTGGTGCAAAGATAGTAATATTCCCCTTGAAATTGCAGAAAATTAAATAGAAATTGTACTTAAAATCGGGAAAAATTATTGAATACAAATGCATGTAAATCAATTACTTAATTTAATTGATTGATTTTTTATCCTTGAATTGCATTTCATTGAGTTTAGCATAAAAGCCCCCCAATTGTAACAACTGGTCATGTGACCCCATTTCTTGTATCTTTCCTTTATCCAAAACAATAATTTTATTCGCTTTTCGAATGGTGGAAAGTCGATGTGCAATCACAATAGAAGTGCGTCCTTTTATGAGCGCATCAATAGCGCGCTCAATTAATTGCTCGCTTTCCGTGTCAATAGAGGAAGTGGCTTCATCTAAAATTAAAATAGAAGGATTGTATAATAAAGCCCTAATAAAACTTAGTAATTGTCGCTGACCCAAACTCAAAGTGGCGCCCCTTTCCATTACCTTATAATCATAGCCACCGGGCAACTGCATTATAAAATCGTGCATTCCAATCATCTTGGCCGCTTCCTGAACTTGATCAATTGTAATTAATGGATTACGCAAAGTGATATTGTCAAATACCGAACCCGAAAATAAAAACACATCCTGTAACACCACGCCTATGGAACCTCTCAATCGATCCAAGGTATAAGATTCTATGGGATGATTATCTAATAAAATGGCTCCTGATTGATAAGGATATAAGCGATTTAAAATACTAATAATGGAAGTTTTACCACTACCCGTATGTCCTACCAAGGCAATGGTTTCTCCTGCATGCACTTTAAAATCAATTTCTTTTAACACCCAGTTCGGTTCCTGATAAGCAAACTTTACTTTTTTAAATTCAATCTCGCCGCGGATATGTTCAGGCGCGTATTTGCCGTCGTTGATGGTAATATCCTTATTGTCTAACACTTTAAAAACACGTTCCGCTGCTACCATTCCCATTTGTAAGACGTTAAATTTATCTGCAATCATTCTTAGGGGTCTAAAAATTTGATTCAGGAATAAAATAAACGCAACCAACATACCGGCATCCAAGGACTGTCCGGCAACCCACCAAACAATTAAGCCAATACTTAATGCCAGCACTACTTCCACAACAGGAAAGAAAACAGAATAAGCAAAAATGGCCTTGATATTGGCCTGCTTATGCTGTTGGTTAATTTTAGTGAATTTTTCCATTTCCTTTTCCTCCGCAGCAAAAGCTTGTACCACTTGCATGCCTGAAATATGCTCTTGCACAAAAGCATTTAAAGCCGCCACCGCATTGCGCACTTGCATAAAACTTTTATTCACACTTTCTTTAAAAAAGTATGTGGCAATAATCATAATAGGGAATGGAATTAAACAAATTAAAGTAAGCTTCCAGTTAATTACAAACATGGTTGCAAGGGTAACGATGATCGTTAAGAGGTCGGCTAAGATAGGAATGAGTCCGTCCGAAAAAATATCATTGATACTTTCAATGTCATTAATAGTTCTGGTGGTTAATGTTCCGATGGGCCTTTTATCAAATTGACGCATTTCCCAATGCATGATTTTATCATATACTTTATTGCGCAAATCTCTAATTACTTGTTGGCCTAACCACGCCATTCCAAATGTGAAAAAAAAGCGTAATAAGGTTTCTAAAATTATAAATGCCACTTGAAAAAGTGTGATGGCAATTATTAATTTGACGACATCCCCAAATGCGCCAGCAGGAATAAAAAATTGTACCCAAACTGGAAGTGCTACGATTTTCCCAATGGCAATATTTACTGTTGATTGAATCAGATAAGGCCTTACTGGTGTTGAGAAAGCCAATACTATAGACAATGCCACATTGGCCCAAAAAATAAATCGATAGGGTTTTACAAAAGAGAAAACTCTTTTTAAAATCGTGATTTTTAATGTTGGATTAGGCGCTTTTGCGGACATAGTGGGTCAAAGTTACATTATCTGTTTGTTCTTTGTAATAATCCTACCGCTTTTACGTAATTTCGTAAGGCAGATGGATATACAAGAAGAACATATTATACCAAACGTCGTTAGTCAATATAATCTAGACGAAGAACAAGAAAAAAAAGAAATTGTTCGGAAGTATCGTGCGCTCTTAAGGGCCTTAAGACCTAAAATTAAAAAAGGGGATAAGGAATTATTAAGAACTGCTTTTGAAATGGCAACCAACGCACATAAAACCATGCGTCGAAAAACGGGAGAGCCTTATATTTTTCATCCCATTTCGGTAGCGATGATTTGTGTGGATGAAATTGGATTGGGGGTTCGAAGTACAATCTGCGCATTGTTACATGACACAGTGGAGGATACGGATATAACATTAGAGGATGTAAAGGATGAGTTCGGAAATGAGATTTCAAAAATTGTAGATGGACTTACGAAGATATCCTCGGTGATGGATACCAATAGTAGTCAACAAGCTGAGAATTTTAAAAAGATATTATTAACCCTTACAGACGACCCTAGAGTCATATTAATAAAGTTAGCGGACCGATTGCACAATATGCGCACATTGGACGCTATGAAACAGGAGAAGCAACTTAAAATTTCCTCTGAAACCATTTGGGTATATGCTCCACTGGCCCATCGCATGGGATTGTACAATATGAAGACAGAGCTAGAAGATTTGTCTATGAAATATTTAGAAGCGGACACTTACAAAGAGATTGCCAAAAAATTAGCGGAGACCAAAAGAGAAAGAACTAAATATATTAACGAGTTTGTTCGTCCTTTAAAAGATAAATTAACGAGCGAAGGTTTTCAATTTGAAATTTATGGCCGACCAAAAAGTATTCACTCCATTTGGAATAAAATAAAAAAGAAGGGAGTAAGTTTTGAAGAGGTTTATGATTTATTTGCCATTAGAATATTACTAGACTCTCCAGTGGAAAAAGAAAAAGAAGAGTGCTGGAAGGTTTATTCTTTAATCACGGATGAATACCTTCCCTCTCCGGAAAGATTAAGAGATTGGTTGAGTAATCCAAAGAGTAATGGATATGAAGCATTGCATACCACGGTGATGGGTCCACAGGGAAAATGGGTAGAAGTGCAAATTCGCACCAAGCGGATGAATGAAATTGCAGAAAAGGGATTGGCCGCGCATTTCAAATACAAGGAAGGTTCTCAAAATGAAGACCGTTTTGATAAATGGTTTATACAAATTAGGGAAGCCTTAGGTAGTCAAGACGAAGCGGGTATTGATTTTTTACAAGATTTTAAAACCTCTTTTTTAGCGGAAGAAATTTATGTGTACACGCCAAAAGGAGAAGTAAAAATGTTGCCCACCAATAGTTCGGCATTAGACTTTGCTTTTTATATACATACTGCCATAGGATCCAAATGTATTGGCGCCAAAGTGAATCATAAATTGGTACCCATCAGCCACAAATTAAGAAGTGGGGACCAAATTGAAATTATTACAAGTAACAAACAAAAACCTTCTGAGGATTGGTTAAATAGTGTGGTTACCGCTAAGGCAAAAAATAGTATTAAGGACGCTTTACGAGAAGAAAAGAAAACCATTGCCGAGGAAGGGAAGTATACCATACAAAGAAAATTAGAAGGCATTGGAGCCGTTTATAATACCTATAATATTGACCAGGTGATGAACTATTACAAGTTACATAGTCATCTAGATTTATTGTATCGTATTGCCACCAAGAATATTGATTTAAAAGAATTGAAACTATTCCAAGTATTAGGTGATAAAATAGAAGCGCCAAAACCATTGGTCCTTCCTGTTGAGCACCCTCAGGATCCTACCCTTCTAAAGCAAATTCCAAAAAAGGATTCCGAACTCATTATTTTTGGCGAATCCAGTGACCAGATTAAATATACATTGGCAAAATGCTGTAACCCCATTCCAGGCGATGATGTATTTGGATTTGTGAGTACGGGTAAAGGTTTAATCATACATAGAACCACCTGCCCTAATGCAACTCAATTATTAGCCAACTATGGCCATAGAGTAGTCAAGACCAAATGGGCAAAAAATAAGGAAATTTCATTCCTAACAGGTCTTAGTATTATTGGGATGGACGATGTTGGCGTGGTGAATAAAATTACCAATATCATTAGCGGAGAGTTAAAAATTAATATTGCCGCACTAACCATTGAATCTCAGGAAGGCCTATTTAAAGGCACTATTAAAGTATTTGTGCACGATAAGGACGAATTGGAGGAATTGGTGGATAGAATTAAATCCTTAAACGGAATTCAACAAGTTAACAGGTTTGATACAGCAACTGTGTAAAAGTTCCCCACAGGTATAGGGGTAATTTATATTGGGATAAATAGGTAATACAATTTACAGGACTTATTTTTGTGTCCTCAAACAACTAATCATGGTAGACGTAATTTTAGGACTTCAATGGGGTGATGAAGGAAAGGGTAAAATTGTAGATTATTTTGCTCCAAAGTATGACATCATCGCAAGGTTTCAGGGAGGCCCTAACGCAGGACACACTTTGTATGTAAATGGTACCAAAATGGTATTGCATCAAATACCTTCTGGTATTTTTCATCAGGACAAAATTAATATTATTGGAAATGGGGTGGTATTGGATCCTGTTACATTAAAAAAAGAGTGTGATGCAGTAGCGAGCATGGGCGTAGATGTAAAAAAGAATTTATTTATTTCGGAGCGTACTAATATTATCATCCCAAGCCACCGTGCATTAGACAAGGCTTCCGAGCTTTCTAAAGGGGAAGGAAAGATTGGTTCTACCCTTAAAGGGATTGGACCCGCTTATATGGATAAGACAGGACGCAATGCTTTAAGAGTGGGCGACTTACTGGATAAGAAGTTCATTAGTAAATACATTGCATTAAGAATGAAGCATCAGAAAATTTTAGACAGCTATAATTTCAATGAAGATATCAGCGAAATGGAATCTGAGTTTTTTGAGTGCATTGAATTCTTAAAGACCTTAAATATTATCAACTGCGAATACTTTCTTAACGATCAAATTGCAAAAGGCAAAAAGGTATTGGCTGAAGGCGCACAGGGTTCTATGTTGGACATTGACTTTGGAACTTTCCCGTTTGTAACTTCCAGTAATACGATTTCAGCGGGGGTATGTACCGGCTTAGGTATTTCTCCTAAACAAATTGGCGAGGTATTTGGTATTTCAAAAGCCTACTGTACCAGAGTTGGAAGCGGCCCTTTCCCAACCGAATTGCATGATGCAAAAGGAGAAGAACTAAGAAAAATAGGTAGTGAATTTGGCGCCACCACAGGTAGACCTCGTCGTTGCGGTTGGATAGACTTAGTGGCTTTAAAATACGCTTGCATGATTAATGGTGTAACACAAATTATTATGACCAAGGCGGATATATTGGATAGTTTTGAAACCTTGGACTTAGGAATAGCCTATGAAATGGAAGGCAAGCAAATAGACTATGTTCCGTTCCAATTAGTAGGTACCCCAGTAACTCCCGTATGGAAAACCATGCAAGGTTGGAATACAGACTCTACTAAAATGAAATCCGCATCCGAACTACCTGCTACAATGAACTCATATATCGAATTTATAAATACTTACTTGGGCGTTCCTGTGAAATTTGTTTCTAACGGCCCGGGTAGAGATCAGATTGTTCATTTATAATTTAAAAAACATAGGTATTTTTACGCTTTATAAAAGTCAAAAAAAACTTGTTATTTTTTTGGTAATTAAAAAAAACGGGTGAAATTTTACAGTGTAATTTTAAATCTACTATGGCAGTTAAATCAGTGACAACAAAAAAGTCCGTTTCAGCAAAATCGAATGCAATGGCTTCGGAAAAAGTCAGTAAACCAACTACTAAGAAAAAAGTAGAAGAGGACGAAGAACTAAATGCATCCGATAAAGTAGAAGACGTAGACGATGACGTAGAAGAAGTAGACGACGATTGGGGCAAGACAGAAGAAGATGATAACTGGGACCCTGATTTCGAAGAGTTTGATATGCCAAAAAAATCAGCTAAGAAACCAGTCAAGGGGAAAAAAGGCGATGAGGACGATGATCTTGGATTGGAAGATGATCTAAATCTAGATGACGACGACTTGTTTGATGAGAAAGACGAATTTGACGAAGATTATTAATACCTAATTATTCTTTGATAGAATATAAAGCTTGTAAAGAGGCCTGTAAAATTTCATTTTTACGGGCCTCAAATATTTCTAGCCGATCCTTAGGTAATTTTAGCGAATAAACTTTACCAGCAGCCACGGTTTGGTCAAACTTAGGATTTAAAATTTCTAACTCTTTTGCAGGAATAGATAAATAATGGGCGATGACTAAAATTTGAAAGCGACCACTTACCTCGGTAGTGCCCATTTCTTGATTACCTATTTGGGAAGTCCCTTTTTTGTCTTTGGTTTCATTCGCGGTAAGCGTAGTCCAACCGCCGTCTTCTTCAAACACATAATGCGTGGCAATAAATTTTTTAACATGATTCCTGGTCTCTAATGGAAGGTCATATTCAATTTGCCAAAAATCATTGGTTCCTTTTTTCTTCAACGCCCTACTCACCCTACCGGCTCCTCCATTATAAGCAGCCACCACCAATAACCAATCTCCAAATTGAGCATATAGTTCTTTAAGAATCGTAGCTGCTGCCTGTGTACTTTTTTTGAAATCAGTTCTTTCGTCTACCGGTGTCGTCTTTAATCCCAATCTATTCGCTTCGTCCGGCATTAATTGCCAAGGCCCTACTGCACCTGCAGAAGAAGTTAAATTTGGTGTCAAATGACTCTCAATGACACTTAAATATTTTAACTCTATTGGGATCCCATTGGCTATTAAGATTTCGTCATATAAACTAAAATAGGGCTTGGCCCAGGTTTTCATTTTAATTAATTCAGGGCCTTGCTTTTCCATATAGCTCTGAATAAACCCCACTGCACTTTTATTTAATTCAAATTGAAATGATTTATCTTTTTTCCCGGTTGCTGTAATATTAAATAAGCTGGAGAAACCAGTTCTGACGTCAACCAAGGAATCCTGATTCCCATTATTGGGCTGTGCATTCAAATGCGAACACGTAAATAAAATACTTAAAATAAAAGTATACTTAACTAGCGTTTCTGAATTCCTATGTAATAAACCTTTCATAAAATATTATGATTTTGATTTCATCATTTCCTGAGAAAAATGAAGCAATTGAATTTCATTAAATGCCGCACTCATTACCTGTAATCCAAAAGGCATTCCATTGCTATGGTTAAATAGCGGAATAGAGATAGCAGGTATGCCCACCAAATTCGCATACACGGTATAAATATCTGCCAAAAACATTTCAGTGGCAGAGTGATTATTTTCTCCTAATTTAAATGCAGGACTTGGCACCGTTGGTGAAATGAGTATATCATATTTTGAAAATAAGTCATTGTTTAAGTCCACTAACTTTTGACGAACCTGTTGCGCCTTGGTAAAATAGGCGTCAAAATAACCTGCACTTAAAACAAAAGTGCCCAATAAAATTCTTCTCTGTACTTCCGTACCAAAACCTTCGGAACGTGATTTTTTATATAAGTCATTTAAATCCTCCACTTTGTCAGCTGTTCTATGGCCAAATTTAATACCGTCAAAGCGAGATAAATTACTAGAAGCCTCTGCAGTAGTTAATACATAATATGTGGGCACCAAATAAGAAAGTAAATTAAAATCAATGCCATCTACGGTATACCCTCTTGCAACCAATGCCTCCAAATAATTCTCGGTTTGTTTTTTAATTTCTGGATCCAATCCCGGATGGGATAAAGTCTCTTTAAAATAAGCCACTTTTTTAGGCGCTTGAAGCGCACCTGTATTTGCGGCAAGCAAATTGGAATAAGCGGGCACTTCTTTTGAAGAAACAGTACTATCAAAATCATCGGCACCTGCAATCACTTCTAAAACCAATGCTGCGTCTTGAACGTTATGTGAGAAGATACCTATTTGATCAAAGGAGGAAGCGTAAGCAATAAGTCCATATCTTGAAATGCGACCATAACTTGGTTTTAATCCAACGACCCCGCAAAAATCTGCAGGCTGACGAACTGAACCGCCTGTATCAGAACCCAAACTTGCCATACATAGATTGGCCTGAATAGCCACCGCCGAACCGCCCGAGGATCCGCCTGGAACGCGTGAAATATCCAAAGCATTCTTAACAGGACCGTAAGCAGAATTTTCATTACTACTTCCCATCGCAAATTCATCACAGTTTTGTCTTCCTATGATAATGGCGCCTTGGTCTAATAAATGTTGAATTGCTGTAGCAGAATAAACCGCTGTGTAATTTTCTAAAATTTTTGAAGCAGCAGACACTTTATGTTCATTGTAACAAAGTACGTCTTTGATACCCACTACCACACCATGAAGTTTACCCAAAGGTTTTTCATTGGCGCGTGAAGCATCCAGTTGATTGGCGCGCAATTTTGCCTCCTCCGAAAAAACTTCTAAAAAAGAATTTAAGTGTTGATGCTGATTGATTTGATTTAAATAAAAATCAACCGCTTGTATACAAGAAGTCTGACCAGCTATTAATGCAGCATGGTAGTCTTTGATTGTATTAAAACGAAACAAAGGCTTAAGGTGTTAAATGATAAATAATAGAAAAGAATAAAAAAAGCGCGCTAATTATTTAGCGTCTTTTTCGCTTACGCCATCTTCTAATTCTTTTTTCACATTATTTTTTGCATCGTTAAACTCACGGATACCCTTGCCTAATCCTTTCATGAATTCAGGGATTTTTCTTCCGCCAAACATTACTAAAACGACTACACCAATAATTAATAATTCTTGAAATCCTAAGTTGCCCATAATGTTAAATTTAGAATATTAAAGGTAAGGTAAATCTAAAACAGAAACTCCTTTTTTTATTGAATTAAGGGAATTATACGTTAAAAAAAAGCGGATCCCGATAGTTTCGGAATCCGCTGTTATACATTGAGTAAGAAAGGGTTACCCTTCTAATACTAGAATCTTTTTTCCTTAATACGAGCACTCTTACCACTACGCTCACGTAAGTAGTACAATTTAGCACGACGTACTTTACCTGACTTATTTAACACGATACCATCGATGTTTGGAGATAAGATAGGGAATAAACGCTCTACACCTACACCATCAGAGATTTTACGAACAGTAAAAGAGGCAGTCGCTCCGGTTCCTTGTGTTTTGATTACATCACCACGGAAACTTTGGATACGCTCTTTACCACCCTCTACAATCTTGTAGTTTACGGTAATATTATCACCAGCTTTGAATGCTGGGTAGTCTTTTTTTGCTGTCAATTGCTCGTGTACGAACTTTACTGCTTCGCTCATAATTCTTGTTTTTTGCGGACGGCAAAGGTAGGGGTACCCATGCGATTATCCAAATTATTTCAACCAAATATTAAATTCCTGCCTTTTTAGGTCTTTTTATCCAAATATGCCTGCTATCTAGCAATGTTCACTGCTCTTTTTTCACGGATCACCGTCACCTTAATTTGGCCAGGATAGGTCATTTCGGTTTGTATTTTTTGGGCGATTTCAAAGCTCAATTGGTCAGAAGACTGATCCGTTACCTTTTCTGCTTCCACAATCACCCTTAATTCACGACCAGCTTGGATGGCATAGGCTTTCTCTACCCCTTGGTAGTTCATGGCCAAGTTCTCTAAGTCCTTGATTCTCTGAATGTATTGTTGCATGATTTCTCTTCTCGCCCCTGGTCTCGCTCCGCTAATGGCGTCACAAGCCTGGATAATTGGAGAAATCACATATTCCATTTCCATTTCATCATGGTGGGCACCAATGGCATTTACGACCGCTGGGTTTTCACCGTATTTCTCGGCTAATTTAGCCCCTAATAATGCGTGACTCAATTCCGTCTCCTCGTCTGGAACCTTACCAATATCGTGCAGCAAACCTGCTCTCTTTGCCAACTTCGGATTCATCCCTAATTCAGCCGCCATGATTCCACATAAATTTGCAGTTTCACGTGAGTGCATTAATAAGTTTTGGCCATAAGAACTACGGAAACGCATTTTACCTACAATACGAATTAACTCTTTATGTAAACCATGAATACCTAATTCAATTACGGTACGCTCTCCTATTTCAGCAATTTGCTCTTCTAATTGACGACGTGTTTTTTCTACCACTTCCTCAATACGTGCTGGGTGAATACGACCATCTGCCACTAAACGTTGTAATGACAAACGTGCAATTTCACGACGCAATGGATCGAAAGAAGAAAGCAAGATGGCTTCTGGTGTATCATCTACAATTAAATCTACTCCCGTAGCTGCTTCAATGGCGCGAATATTACGACCTTCACGTCCAATGATTTGTCCTTTCATCTCATCTGATTCCAAGTTAAATACAGTCACTGTATTTTCAATAGCTACTTCTGCAGCAGTACGTTGGATAGATTGAATAATAATTTTACGCGCCTCCTTATTTGCCTTTTGCTTAGCATCCTCAATAATATCTTGTTGTAAAGCCAAAGCCTGCGTCTGCGCCTCGTTCTTAAGACTTTCTATTAATTGTTGCTTTGCATCTTCTGCACTTAAATTGGCAATTTTTTCTAAACGACGAATATGTTCCTCTTGATGTTTTTCTAATTCTGTACGCTTCACATTTACCAAATCAATCTCCCGATTTAATTTTTCTTTAATCACATCGTTGTCCTTGATTTGCTTATCCAACGCCGCTACTTTCGAATTGATATTCAATTCGTTTTGCTTAATCCGATTTTCTGCTTCCCCAATTTTTTTGTTACGTTCTAAAAGTTCACGATCGTGATCGGATTTTAATTGCACAAAGCGCTCCTTGGCTTCTAACTGTTTTTCTTTCTTTACAGTTTCAGCTCTTGACTCTGCTTCTTTTAAAATGCTAGCTGCTTGCGCTTCTGCATCTTCTACTTGTTTTTTGGTATTACGGGCAAATACCAATTTGCCTACTAGGAGTCCGCCCACTAATGAAGACGCCCCTATGATGATCAATAATATTGATTGGTCCATTGTTAAAATCTTGTTGTTTAAAAAAAATCATACTTCCCCTTTTCTGTTTGAAAATATTATGATAATACGTTGATAATCATCTAAGCCGCTTCGTTTATATACTATACTGCAAGACAATCCATTACGATTAAATATAATTCGTCAAAGGTTCCGTTACGAAGATAAAGAATTAATGGAATGTTTTAAGGAAAATGGTTGAGGATCTGTCAATTAAGTCCCCGAAACCGCTTTTTCAATGCTAGCACTAAGGCTATCAATTTGATTTTGAAGGCTTTCTAGCTCATATAGGTTCTGCCCATTGGACTGCTGCTCAGTGATGAACCATAAAAGTACCATTGAAATATAATCCTGACTATCCTTTCCGGCATATAAACTCTTGAATTCTACCATTTTCTGGTTAATCAGCGCAGCTGTTTTACGAACTGCCTCCTCATCCTTAGGCGCAATTCTCACCCTATAGGTCCGATCGGCGATAGTAATATTAACCGGAAGCATTTCGTTGGGGTTAGAGACATTAGCGTCATTGCTTTGTTCAGATGACATGGTATAGAATTAAGAGTGAAATGTGATGAATGGAGACTAGGGATTTAGATTACTTATACTATGGTCAATTTCCTTAATGTACTGATCTATTTGCTTAACCAGCTTCGCTTTTTGTGCTGGATCCATGGAAGCGCCCTGTTGCATCATGGCCGCCGTCAATTGAGCCTGGTTCTCTTTGAGTTTACCTTCCAATTGTTGCTGTGCGCCAGTTTGTTGTTCAATGGATGCTTTCAATTGGTGGTTTTCTTTTTCCAACTGCGCATACTTCTTTAATAAAGCTGAAAGCTTTTCTTGAAGGTTGGCAATGGAATTATGTAAATCACCCATTATAGCTACTTATTTGAATTGATAATTGAATATAGTTATTTTCTAATTTCAGCTTGAATATTTTTTTCAAATAACTGGATTAGTTTTTTCATCATGGCATCAATCTCCACATCGGTTAAAGTTTTATCTGGGGCATTGAAAACAAAATTAATGGCTACCGATTTTTTACCTTCTCCCAATTTGTCGCTTTCAAAAATATCAAAAACACGTGTGGAAGACAAGGCTTCTACTTTAGCTTCCGCAATACTGGATTCAATTAAAGCAAACGGCGTTGCTTTGTCAATAACCAATGCCAAATCTCTTTCTATAGACGGGTATTTAGACACTTCCTTGTACACTACTTTCTTGCTTTGATATGCATTTAAAATACCGGCTACATCAAATTGAATATACTGCACGCCTTGCTTGATACCAAAGGCTTGTAGCTTTTTAGTCCCCATCACTTCTACATGTCCAATCGTTTTTTTATTCCAAACCAATTCGGTCATTCCATACGATGCTGTTTTTTCTTGCACTCCGGTAATACCTAACAATTCCAGCAATGCAATAGCAGTTCCTTTTGCTACAAAATAATCTTGGTCTACACCCTTGGTTCTCCAACCATCGACAGATTGTTTTCCAGAAAGAAAAATAGCCAACTGCTCAGATTCATAATATTTTCCGGCATTGGACTTGCCATATACTTTCCCAATTTCAAAAAACGAAATGGAATTATTTTGTCTGTTTAAATTATATGCTATCGTCTCTAAACCTGTCTCTAACATGCTAGGGCGCATTACATCTAATTCCGCAGTCAAGTTGTTGAGCATTTTTACAGCTGTCGCCAAAGTCTCCTCCGAAAAATAGGCACTATTGGTAATGGAATTGGTTAATATTTCGGTGAAGCCACGGCCCACTAAATAATTGGCAATTTTCTCTTTGAACTTTTCTTTCTGTTCTAAGGGATCAATAGAAGGGCTCATGGTAATAGAGCTTGGTATTTCAATATTATCCAAACCATCTATGCGCAATACTTCTTCCACTAAATCGGCAGCTATGCTAATGTCAGGTTTATGATATGGCACTGAAACTTCAATATGATCGGCATTTTCCGAGATCACTTCAAAACCTAAACTGGTTAAAATAATTTTTACTTTTTCTGTTGGATAGTATTTGCCACTTAATTTTTTCAAATAAGCATAGGTCAATACCACTGTTTTTTTGGTTGCTGGATTCGGATACATATCCACAACTTCGCTGCATTTTCCGCCGGCTAGTTCCTGTATCATTTGTGCAGCACGCTCTAATACATTCACTGTACCTGCAATATCTACCCCCTTCTCAAAACGAGTGGCAGCATCGGTTCTAAGCCCATGGTGTAAAGAGGTTTTTCGTACATGTATATTCTCAAACCAAGCACTTTCTAAAAAAATTGTAGTCGTACTTTCCGAAACACCACTTTTAATGCCGCCAAACACACCTGCAATACACAATGGTTTTTCAGTATCGCTAATCATTAAATCATTCGCCGTTAATTTTCTTTCTGTACCATCTAAGGTTACAAATAAAGTACCTGCAGGATACTTTTTAACTACTACCGTTGCGTCTTTAATTTGATGTGCATCAAATGCATGCAAGGGTTGTCCTGTTTCGTGTAAAATATAATTCGTAATGTCTACGATATTATTAATGCTTCTTACGCCAATGGATTGCAAACGATTTTTTAACCAATTGGGAGAGGCCGCTACCTTCACCCCTTCAATTACTAATCCGCTATAACGTGCGCAAGCGTTCGGATCCTCAATAATTACTTTGAATGGCTTTACCGCAGCGTCTTTAATACTCTTTTTAGTAAGTGGGCTCACCGCAGTTGTCGGTGCCTCATGATAAGATAAATACGCACACACATCTTTTGCTACACCATAATGACTCATGGCGTCCATTCTATTTGGAGTGAGGCCAATTTCATAAATCCAGTCCTGATAATATTCGTAAAGCTCCGCTACCGGTATGCCTACTTTAATACTTGCATCTAAAACAATAATGCCGCCATGATCATCACTTACTCCAATTTCATCTTCGGCACAAATCATTCCCTCACTTTCTTCGCCTCTGATCTTAGCCAATTTCATGGTGATCCCTGCTTCCGCAGATTTTGGATAGATAGTCGTTCCAATAGTTGCCACCACTACCTTTTGCCCCAATGCCACATTACTTGCACCGCATACAATATTCAATGAACGTTCTCCACCCGTGTTTACTTTAGTTAATTTTAATTTATCCGCATTAGGATGTTGACTTAATTCCACCACTTCTCCAACTACTAAACCTGCCAATCCACCTCTAAAATTTTCTACTTTATCTAGGGATTCCACTTCTAACCCAATAGAAGTTAAGATGGTAGATAATTGTTCCGGGCTAACGGTTTTAGGTAAATATTCACTCAGCCAGTTATAACTAATGGTCATATACGCACTTTAAAGTATGGCTTCAAAAATAAGCAATTTTTCGGGCCTGATAGAGGCTAAAGTGAATAACCTCATTTTAGGGGTGTAAAACAGGTGTATAACCTCAAAAAGATGTGCATTCTAGCTTGTTAAATTTGTGGATATTCAAAATTGAAAATAAATTTCTTCATCTCCTTTTTAGAACTGATTTTCGTAGTAAGAAAACCTAGCATTATATGGCCATTCCGAATATCAATACCAACACTAAGAACAGGAAAAAAAGCGCAAATGTAGAAATCAGTGCTATGATGTATGGCAAAATACCGCCTCAAGCAAGAGAATTAGAAGAAGCCGTTTTAGGCGGAATCTTATTGGAAAAAAGTGCATTTGATACGGTAACAGAAATTTTAAAACCTGAATGTTTTTATAGTGACGCACACCAAATGATATTTCAGGCTATGCAGGGTTTGCAAATGGAGAATCAGCCCATTGATATGTTAACCGTGGTGGAAGCCTTAAAAAAGAGGGAGCAATTGGATTTAGTGGGCGGCGCTTATTATATTTCTAAGTTAACGAATGTGGTGGTATCTACTGCTAACATTGACGCACACGCAAGAATTGTTTTACAAAAATTTATTCAAAGAGAACTTATTAGAATTAGTGGCGAAGTGATTGCTAACGCTTACGAGGATAGCACCGACGTTTTTGATTTGTTGGACGAAAGTGAAACCAAGATGTTTAATATCACCAACAATTACTTGAAAAAGAATTTCGTTGATATTCAAAATGCATTAGCAGATGCCGTAAATAGAATTGATGAATTAAGAACCAAGAAAGATGAAATATCGGGTGTACCAAGTGGATTCACTTCTTTAGATAGAATTACATACGGATGGCAACCAACGGATTTAATTATTTTAGCAGCAAGGCCTTCGGTTGGTAAAACCGCATTTGCGTTAAACTTAGCGCGTAATGCTGCATTGCATCCTACCAAACCGCAGGCAGTTGGGTTTTTCAGTTTGGAGATGAGTGCCTCTCAATTAGTGCAAAGAATATTAAGTGCGGAGAGTGAAATTAAAATGGAAAAAATTTCCCGTGGTAAATTAGAGGAATACGAATATCAGCAATTACACAGCAAGGGTATTAAGAAACTAGAAACCGCTCCTATCTATATTGATGACACGGCGGCTTTAAATATTTTTGAATTCAGAGCCAAGGCAAGAAGATTGGTGAATAAGCATCAGGTGAAAATGATTATCATTGACTACTTACAATTAATGAGTGGGACGGGCGATCGTAATTCCAATCGTGAACAAGAAATTAGCAATATCTCTCGAAGTTTAAAGGCCTTAGCAAAAGAATTACAAATTCCAATCATTGCACTTTCTCAATTGAGTCGTGCAGTAGAAACCAGAAAAGAAAGTAAGATGCCTCAGTTGAGTGATTTACGTGAATCGGGAGCCATTGAACAAGATGCGGATATGGTTATGTTTATTTACCGTCCAGAATATTACGAGGTAATGAGCAATGAAATGGGCGAAAGCACGCAGGGTGAAACGCATATTAGAATTGCAAAGCACAGAAACGGTTCCTTGGATTTGATAAAATTAAGAGCTCGATTAGATATTCAAAGATTCGAAGAATGGGATGGCGACTCAGGAAGCCTTCCAGGACTTCCAAGCAATTATAAATCTACATCCAGCTTAAATGAAACTGGCCCTGGAGACGGAGGTAGATTCTTTATTCAAGGAAGTAAAATGAATGGTGGTGAATTTGATGAAGGCGTTAACGAGGATAGTCAATTTTAATTTTAAATGTAGACTTTCGTTTTTCGCAAATTTTATTGAATAGAAATAGTTTGATTAATTTTTAGCACATGCCGGTTCCCTATTTTTACGAAGCCCCATTAACCAGTAATCCTACAGTGTATTCGCTGAGTGAGGAAACCAGTAAGCATTGCGTACAAGTGCTTAGAATGAAGGCCGGCGACCGCATTGATTTAACCAATGGAATAGGGCAATTGTTTGAAGCCACCATAAGTATTGCAGATAAAAAAAGTACGACGGTTCAAATTGATGCACAAAAGTCAATGCCCACTTCGACGCAAAAAATTACCCTTGGTATTTCTCTTTTAAAAAACGCAGCAAGACTAGAATGGCTTTTGGAAAAAGCCACCGAAATGGGCGTGCATACTATTGTTCCCCTACTATGTGCGCATACCATACACGAACGTTTTAAAACAGACCGGATGCAAAATATCTTGCAATCTGCCATGATACAAAGCCAACAGGTATGGCTGCCTATCTTATCAGCGCCTATTGCGTTTGAGAAATTTTTGTCCGAATATCATGCAACTCAAAAATTGATAGCTCATTGTGAACCACAAGAAAAAATCAATATTAAAAATTTGACTATAAATGATGACTGCATTTTATTAATTGGACCTGAGGGCGATTTTAGTACTAAGGAAATTGAAGCTGCTTTAGCTAAACAATACCAAGCCATTCATTTAGGTCCAACAAGATTAAGGACTGAAACTGCGGGCATCTTTGCATTAAGTGTATTAAAAAAATTCTAACTTGTAACCATGATAGTGTTAGCAGTTAATACGCCCCATTCAATTAAGGAGTTCTTAGGTTTTAATGCCATTGCCAATAAGCATAACCCAAATTATATTCGTCCTTTGGACAATGAAGTGGAAGCGGTATTTGACCCATCAAAAAATAAATTGTTTAAAGAAGGAGATGCTAGTCGCTGGATCATACAAAACGAAAGTGGAGACACCATTGGTCGCATCGCCGCATTTTATTATACCAACTACCTCAATAAAGGCACAGCATACCCGGTGGGCTGTGTTGGATTTTTTGACAGCATCAACGATCAATCTGTGGCCAATTTATTATTTGATACCGCCAAAGAATGGTTGTCCAAAAATGGCATGGAAGCCATGGACGGCCCTATTAATTTTGGGGATAGAGATAAATGGTGGGGGTTAATGATTGAAGGCTTTAATAGAGCGCCCATGTATGGCATGTCCTTTAACCCTGATTATTATGAAAAGCTTTTAAGTAATTATGGATTCGAGAATTACTATAATCAATATTATTACCGCAACAATTTATTAGACGAATTACCGGCCCGCTTTAAAGAGCGTTACGAAAAATTTAAATCAAAGCCGGATTATACTGCAAGGCATTTAGATAAAAAACATTTATCCCGTTATGCGCAGGACTTTGTTTTCATATACAATGCGGCCTGGGCGCAACATGGCGAAGCAAAGGCCATTACCTATGACCAAATCATGAAGTTATTTAAAACCCTAGAGCCCATCATGGACCCGAGGGTTATTTGGTTTGCCTATTATAAGGAGGAGCCGATTGCTATGTTTATAAACATCCCGGATGTAAACCAATATTTCAAATACTTTAATGGAAAATTAGGGCTATTTCAAAAACTACATTTATTGTGGATGAAGTGGAGGGGCCAAAATAATCAATTGACCGGTTTAGCTTTTGGCGTAGTACCTAAATATCAAGCCTTAGGCATTGATAGTTTTTTAATTCAATCCTGTTCGCTGTTATTATTATCGCTTCAAAAATACAGTGAATATGAAATGGGATGGGCCGCAGACTGGAACCCCAAAATGCTAAATATTTATAAAAGTTTAGGGGGCGCACAAAGCAGGCATATGGTCACTTACCGTTTCATTTTTAATCCAAAGGCCCATTCCTTTGAACGTCATCCCATCATGGAATACGGCGTCGCTGGTTAGCAGAAAAAAACATTCAAAAATGTGCATAAAACGGCCTTAAAATTTAAGGGGATAATGTGTATATTGCGCGTCTACTATGGATAATTTTGTTGTTTCAGCCAGAAAATACAGACCCCAGAACTTTAACACCGTTGTGGGCCAGTCGCATATTACGACCACTTTAAAAAATGCCATTTTAAGCAATCATTTGGCGCATGCCTTTTTGTTTTGTGGGCCAAGAGGAGTGGGTAAAACAACCTGTGCACGTATTTTAGCAAAAACCATTAACTGTACTAATATTACCAAGGAGGGGGAAGCATGCAATCAATGCGATAGTTGTACCTCTTTTGAAAAAGGGGCCAGTTTAAATATCCATGAATTAGATGCTGCCAGTAATAACTCGGTAGACGATATTAGAACCTTAGTAGACCAGGTACGCTTTGCCCCACAAGCAGGTAAATACAAAGTGTATATTGTGGATGAGGTCCACATGTTAAGTGCAAGTGCCTTTAATGCATTTTTGAAAACATTGGAAGAGCCACCAGCACACGCTATATTTATTTTAGCGACCACTGAGAAACACAAAATCATACCTACCATTTTAAGTAGATGTCAAATTTTTGATTTTAAAAGAATCACTTCCAATGATACCGTTGTTCACTTGGAAGAAATTATTGAGAAAGAACATATAAAGGCAGAAAGAACCGCATTGCAATTAATTGCACAAAAAAGTGAGGGCTGTATGCGGGATGCTTTAAGTATTTTAGATAAAATTGTAAGCTTTTCCAATGGCGAATTAACCTATAAAAACACGCTTGAGCATTTAAACATATTAGACGAAGAATATTTCTTTAAATTATTGGAATACCTAACAAAGCAGGAGCTTACAAGTGCTATGTTATTGTATGATGAAATTAATCAGAAAGGTTTTGAAGGAGATATGGTATTGTCTGGATTGGCGAGCTTTATCAGAAACTTATTAGTTTGTAAAGACCCTGCTAGCGCGGTATTGCTAGAGTCAATTGAAGGCTGGAGAGAACAATATATAAATACAGCAAAACAAATTAGCACCCCTTATTTAATAAGTGCTTTGAATATTTTAAATGAAGCTGAAATTCAATTCAAAGTGGCACGTAATAAAAGATTGCATGTGGAAATGGCCATTATTAAATTAAACTTTTTAGCGCAAGCCATTGAGTTAAGTTTGGAAGACAACCAAATCGTAAAAAAAAAACTAGTTGACGCCCACTACCCTATTCGGTTAAAGAAAATTATTCCATTAAGTAATATTTCGGTGAATGCGGAAGCAAAATTGATCATTGAAACCCCTGCACCTTCTAAAGCAACTTCTGCTCAAACTCCTTCTGTACAAATACTATCTCCCACCAGTACACCCGCGGTAAAAAAACCAGTGACTAAAGAAACAACTCCTTTAGCTTCTGATAATAAGCCCAGCGCAATACCAATGCCAACTGAAAGTAATGAAGACGGATCCAAAAAGAATTTATTGGCCTTACTGCAAAAGAAATATGGCAAGGACTACAATATTCAGGAAGTAAAAGAATCTGTACCACTTACCTTGGACTTATTACAAAAGTGCTGGGATGAATACGCCATTTATTTAGAAGCAAATGCCAAACACGCTTCGGCAGGCACTTTTAAAGTGGCGCAACTAAAAATAGAAGATGAATGGCATTTTACAGTAACAGTGAGTGCACTCACTGCCCAAAAATTTGTAGAGCAGGAAAGAATGAATGTTTTAGAAAAAGTATGGGATTTATTTCAGAATAGAACCATTCAATTTGACATCTTAGTAGAAGCGGGAGAAAAAGAAGATGTTCCCTTACATATGCGATTAAATAGCAAACAAAAATACGATCGTATTGCTGAGCAATACCCGCTAGTGGCTGCACTTAAAAAACGCTGCAACCTAGAAGTATACTTTTAAGATTTACAATTTTGCTTTATTGTACCCTTTCTTCTTAAGGTATTCAAAAGCTTTTTGACGGTGATCGCCTTGAATAATAATTTCTCCATCTTTCACCGAGCCTCCAGTACCACAATGGTTTTTTAATGCCTTGCCCAGCAAATTCATGTCTTCTTCTTTTCCTTGAAAACCATAAACAATGGTCACCGTTTTGCCAGCTCTGTGTTTTGTTTCCAATATCACCCTAAGCGGTTGTTGGTCAGGCGCCAAAGTTTCCACCACGACTTCCTCTACTAACGGCTTATAATTAGGATCGGTACTATATACTAGTGGAGAATTTTGTTGCTTGTTGTTTTTGCCCATTTGAATCAAAAAATTAATTTACACGAACGCTAATAATAGCAAAGCCATTTTTGTTTTGCTGTAATAACATCGTGATATTAAACTTTACCGTATTGGATATTAATTTGCCAGTAAGATAAACGGTAGTACCTACTTGGCGTGCTGCACTTTTTTCAAAACCAAGTATGCTCTTTTTATTGAAAAATGATTTTAGTAATTCATTGGCTTCTGAAGCATTGTATTGTCTTTGTCCAGCCAAATCGGGCATATTTACTTCCACCTGGTTGTCCCAATAAGAAAGTAAGTTATTAAAGTTTGCGGTTTGCAAATTTTGAACCACTACTTCGGTTTCATTTTGAGCCATAAGCGAGGAACTGCCCATAATAAAAAGCAGTAGGAGTATAATTTTGCGAAAATGGATCATTTTGAAGGCTTGTATTGAATTATAACAGTTTAAAGTTTGTAATGTGCCTACTATTTTGAAACTTTGAGCTGCCTAATCATAAAATTAAGCAATCGTAGTAATAAAATATATAAAAAGATGTCAAAAAAAGTAATCCTAGTCATTATGGATGGGTGGGGTTTAGGAAAAGTGCCATTGTCTGATGCAATCCAACAAGCAAAGGTTCCTTTTGTACAAAGCTTGTATGGCAAATACCCAAATTCAACCTTAATTACCTGTGGTGAAGAAGTTGGCCTACCCGATGGTCAAATGGGCAATAGCGAAGTAGGTCATTTAAATATAGGTGCTGGTCGAATTGTATACCAAGAATTACAAAGAATTAATGTTGCCGTTAGGGATGGCGAACTAGCAAGTAATAAAACATTATTGGCTTCCATTGAATATGCCAAAGAAAATAATAAGCCTTTACATTTATTAGGATTGGTAAGTGATGGAGGCGTGCATGCGCATACTTCCCATTTAAAAGCCATTTGTGATATTTGTAAAACTGCAGGATTAACAAATGTATTCATCCATGCTTTCACCGATGGAAGAGATACAGATCCCAAAAGCGGATTGGCCTTTGTTGAAAATCTAGCAGCGCATTTAAAAACATCGGTTGGTAAAATTGCAACGGTGAGTGGAAGATATTATGCCATGGACCGTGATAAAAGATGGGAAAGGGTTCAATTGGCTTACGATACACTGGTGAATGCAAAAGGCCCCAGTGCCAGTTCCGCATTGGACGCCATAAAAGAAAATTATGCACAGGATATAACCGATGAATTTATAAAGCCTACGGTGATTTTGGAAAATGGAGCACCTATTGCAAGCATACAATCTGGAGATGCCGTTTTATGTTTTAATTTTAGAACCGATCGTTGCAGAGAAATAACAGAAGTATTATCCCAAAAAGATTTTCCTGAATTTGGAATGAAACATTTGAATTTGCATTTTACTACGATTACAAAGTATGATGAGACCTTTAAAAATGTACAGGTGATTTTTGAAAATGACAACCTGGTCAATACTTTGGGCGAAGTGCTAGCGCAAAATCATAAAAAACAAATACGTATCGCAGAAACTGAAAAGTACCCGCACGTTACTTTCTTTTTTAGCGGCGGGCGCGAAGTGCCTTTTGAAGGCGAGTCTCGTATCATGGCTCCTTCTCCAAAAGTGGCCACTTACGATTTGCAACCCGAAATGAGTGCGCAGGAATTAACCGATAAATTGTTACCAGAAATTAATGCAGGCAATCCGGATTTCGTTTGTTTAAACTATGCCAATGCAGACATGGTAGGACACACGGGTATTTTTAGTGCCGTCGTCAAAGCTGTTGAAACCGTAGATGGATGCGTTGAGCAAATTGTAACGGCAGGATTAAATAATGGATATACCATTTTCTTAACAGCAGACCATGGCAATGCAGACTATATGATTAATGAGGATGGAAGTCCTAATACAGCGCACACCACCAATTTGGTTCCTTTTTTCATTATCGATAAGGATTGGAAAGGAACCATCCAGCCAGGAAAATTAGGCGATATCGCTCCTACTATTTTAAATATGATAGGCGTCACTATTCCTAAAGAGATGACGGGAAAAGTGTTGATCTAAATTAATTAACTTACTTTTAAAGTATTCGTAAAATAATTGAACAAATTTTTAAATTTTAAGACATGATCAAGAAGATTTTTATAGCATTACTTATCGCCTTGGTAGTGATTCAATTTATCCAACCTGCAAAGAATATTTCGGGAGAAAAATCAAAAGACATTACTACCTTATATGCGATGCCTAACAATGTGAAAGTGATTGTAGATAAAGCTTGTGCCGATTGTCATACTAATAACACACAATATCCTTGGTATGCTTCGGTGCAACCCGTTGCATTTTGGTTAGCAGACCATGTAAAAGAAGCGAAAAGTGAACTAAATTTCAATGAATTTGCTTCTTATAGAATCGCAAAGCAAAATCATAAATTAGAGGAAATTATTGAACAAGTGAAAGAAAAAGAAATGCCATTGCCTTCTTATACTATTATTCACAAAGAAGCAGATTTAACACCTGAAGAAAGAGCTACTTTAACGCAATGGTGTCAAAGTATTATGGATACCCTAAAAGCAAACTACCCTGCGGATAGTTTAAAACTAAAACGTGCACCTACGCCAGAAAAGGCAAAATAGTACTGATTGAAAAATGAAAATTAACAAAGCCACTTATTTAATATCTAGTCCTGGTTTCGAACAGTGCCCAAAGCTAACACAACCGGAATATGCATTTATCGGAAGAAGTAATGTAGGAAAATCCTCCATTATCAATGCTGTGTGTAATCAAAAGAATCTTGCAAAGACCTCAGGCACCCCTGGGAAAACACAGCTCATTAACCACTTTGAAGTGATGAGTTCTAATAGTAAAGGACCTTGGGATAAATGGTATATTGTAGATTTACCAGGTTATGGCTTTGCGAAAGTATCTCAAAGTAGTAGACGCAGATGGGAACAGATGATAGAAAACTACTTGAGAAAAAGACCCAATTTAAATCGTGTGTTTGTTTTAATAGATAGCCGACATGAACCTCAAAAAATTGACTTAGAATTTATAGAACAAATGGTGAAATGGGAAATTCCATACACCCTTATTTTTACTAAGTCGGACAAGGAGAAACCAGGGGCAGTAGCACGCAATGTGCAATCTATGTTTGACATATTAAGAGAAAGGCTCCCTTTTTTACCACAGGGATTCGTAACCAGTGCCGAGAAAAAACTAGGTGTGGAGGAAGTAATCGCTTGCATTGATCAATACAACCGATTATATGCAGAGGATCAGCAATCATAGCACTACACTGTCTATTTCTAAACAAGTTTATAGCATATAACTAATCATCGCCCGCTTCTCAATAAGTGGGCGACTTTGTTTATATTTGCCCCTTACAGTTATTATATATGAAGATATTATTTCAATACATTCGCCCGTTTAGAAACCTAGTTATTATAGGATTTATTTTAGCCGCTATTAATCAAACCTTTTCCATGTTTGATCCCATGTTATTTGGAAGACTCATTGACGAATTTGCAAAAACTCCATTTTTAGACGCAAACGGTCATCTTAGAACCCAACCACAATACCTTAAAGGCATTGGCAATATTCTTTTGTTATTAGTAGGCACCGCTATGGTAAGTAGAATTGCAAAAGCATTTCAGGATTATACGGTAAATGTGATTATTCAAAAGTTTGGAGCGGCTTTATTTACAGATGGATTAAGGCACTCTATGCAATTGCCATACCAAGCATTTGAGGACCAACGAAGTGGAGAAACCTTATCCATATTAACAAAGGCCCGAGCCGATTGTGAAAAATTTATTAGTTATGTAATTAATGTAGTGTTTGGAATTGTGGTAAGCATTGTATTTATTTCTATTTATGCAACCAAATTACATTGGTCCATTATGCCTATTTATATTTTAGGTGCAGGTACCATTGCCTATGTAACTAATTTATTAAGTAAGCGTATTAAGTCTATCCAGAAAAATATTGTAAAGGAAACTACTACCCTAGCAGGTACTACTACTGAAAGTTTACGCAATATTGAATTGGTAAAAAGTTTAGGTTTAACTAAACAAGAGGTAGACAGACTTAATAATAATACCTATAAAATATTAGCCCTTGAATTAAAGAAAGTAAAAAATATTCGTTCTCTAAGTTTTATTCAGGGCACCATGGTAAACTTTTTGAGGCAGGTAATTACTTTTACTTTAATGTGGTTGATATTTAAAGAGATTTTATCGGTGGGACAGCTTATATCCTTACAATTTTATAGCTTCTTTATATTTGGACCATTGCAAGAAATTGGCAGTATTATTTTGAGCTATCGTGAAACAGAAGCTTCCTTAAATAATTTTGATGCTTTAATGAAAAAGGAAATTGAAATTAATCCAGCCGATGCGGTAGCGGTTGGTAACATTGAACATTTAGCATTTAAAAATGTAGGATTCCAGCACCAAACGGCTAATTTCAAAGCCATGGATGACATTAGCTTTGAAGCCAAAAAAGGCGAAACCATTGCCTTTGTTGGCCCATCGGGTGCAGGTAAAAGCACATTGGTAAAGCTTATTGTAGGATTGTATCAAACACAGGAAGGACAAATACTCATTAACGGCGTTAATAGCAAGCAGATTGATATGAATGAACTAAGAAATCAAATTAGTTTTGTAACGCAGGATACCCAATTATTTGCAGGCACCATTCGTGAAAATTTAGCATTTGTTGCACCCAATGCCAGTGAAGAAGAGATGTTAATTGCCTTAGAAAAATCTAGTTGTACAAATATCTTAGATAAAGGAGGAAACGGATTGGCTACAGTGATAGGTGAAGGAGGATTAAAATTAAGTGGTGGCGAAAAACAAAGACTGTCTATTGCGCGCGCCTTATTAAGACACCCTCATTTACTCATATTTGACGAAGCTACTTCCAGTTTAGATAGTTTAACCGAAGAGTCTATTACAGATACCATTCGTGAATTATCAGCAGCGCGTGAACAAATCACTATAATGATTGCACACCGCTTAAGTACCATTATTCATGCTACCAGGATATATGTATTAGAAAAGGGGAAAGTAATTGAACAAGGCAACCACGATGCATTGCTCGCAGAAAAAGGATTGTACTATGCCATGTGGAGACAACAAATTGGAGAAAGAAAACAAAGCAACTAAAAAGAGTAAAATAAGTTCTTTAATCGCGTTCGAACTTCTTTTTTAAATAGTCCATCACCGAAGGGTCTTCCAAGCCTTCCATGTCACTGAGTTCAATTTCAATAGCCTTGGTACTTAATCTTATTTCAATAAGGGATAAAAATATAGACCAACAAAAAGCAAGTAAGCTTATACCAAAAACTACCTGTGCCGTTTTTTGATATTCTATGTAAATAAAAAACATAGAAACAATAGAAAATAACAAAGAGGTTACTCCATAGGTTTGCATGTTTCGGATAAGCTTAAGTCGGTATTTTAGATTCTTGATTTGCGTAAAAATTAAATGTCTTTGCTCCTGTGTTTGATATTTGTCGTGTAAAACCCGAACACGGCTAGACAAGGCCAAAAAACGATTGGTATACGCCAGCATAATTAAACTGATGGCGGGAAAAAGAAGGGCGGGGATATTAACTGTTAATTCCATACCACAAAAATATAAAGTATTTTTGTGCTTTCAAGTAATCCATGGAAAAAGAGCTTTTTAAAGAAATACAGGCGGGCCTACCACAGGAACCCGGGATTTATCAATATTTTGATGAAAACGGACATTTATTATATGTGGGTAAGGCAAAGAATATCCGAAAAAGGGTAAGCTCGTATTTCCTTTCCAATCATCAACATACCTTAAAAACCATTGAATTAGTCCAAAAGATTAAGGATATAGAATTCACCATTGTCAATTCGGAGCATGACGCATTTATATTGGAGAATGAGCTCATTAAAAATTATCAGCCCAAATACAATATTAATTTAAAGGACGATAAAACCTACCCCTATATTGTTATTAAAAAAGAAAATTTCCCACGGGTATTTTTAACACGTCGTAAGATAAAGGATGGCAGCACTTATATTGGCCCCTTTACCAATGTATTGGCGGTAAGAGAATTAATTGATCATATTAAGCATACCATTCCTTTAAGAACCTGCACATTACCACTCACGCCTAAAAATATTGAACAAGGTAAATTTAAAGTTTGTTTAGAATATCATTTAGGGAACTGTTTGGGGCCTTGTCAGGGGTTTCAAACATTGGAAGACTACAATAGTTCCATTGAACAAGTACAACATTTATTAAAAGGAAATATTAAGCCGGTATTGACCAACCTAAAAGAGAAAATGCAGGAAGAAGCCAGTGCCATGGCATATGAAAAAGCAGCGCTCACTAAAAAGAAGATAGAAGAACTAGAGCATTATCAAACCAAGTCCGTGGTATATACCAAGCAAGAACACGCCATGGATGTATTTAGTATTGCACATGATGCAGACCAGGCCTATGTTAGCTACTTGATGGTAGAAAATGGAAGGATTATTCAAACACATATTTTACCCCTCTCCGTTCCACTAGAAGAATCTGCGGAAACTATTTTAATTTTTGCGATCTATTATTTTAGAACCAATTTAAATAGTAGAGCAACGGAAATTATTGTGCCTTTTGAATTGAGCGAAAAAGTATTTGAAGTAAAATATACCATCCCGCAGGTAGGTGACAAGGAACAGTTATTAGCACTCTCACAAAAAAATGCCAACTACGCTTTAAGAGAATGGAATCACAAACAGGCTTTAGTGCGTGTAGAAAAACCTTTGGAAAGTGAAGTGTTACTGGAAATGCAGGAGGCCTTACACTTATCTGAAATGCCAAACCATATTGAGTGTTTTGATAACTCTAATTTTCAAGGTGCTTATCCAGTATCGGCCATGGTTTGTTTTAAAAACGGATCGCCCAGCAAGTCGGATTATCGTAAGTTTAATATCAAAACCGTGGTGGGTATTAACGACTTTGCCAGTATGAAAGAATCGGTGGGAAGACGTTATAAGTCGGTGCTTGAAAAGAATCTACCGCTTCCCCAACTAATTATTATTGACGGCGGTAAAGGCCAGTTAAATGCAGCCTTAGAGGCATTGACCGAACTGGGTATACAGGATAAGGTAACAACAGTAGGCCTTGCCAAAAATATTGAAGAATTGTTTTTCCCTGGGGATAGCAAATCTATTATTTTGGACTGGCATAGTGAAGCACATAAGCTTATTAGAAACATAAGAGACGAAGTGCATCGTTTTGGTATTCAGTTTCACCGAAGTAAAAGATCAAAGGGCGCCTTGGAAACAGGACTGGATCATATCACTGGCATTGGGCCTAAAACCAAGGAGCTTTTGTTATTGCATTTCAAGTCTGTTCAAAAAATAAAAGACGCAAACGAAAAAACCCTTACCCAATTGATCGGCGAAAAAAAAGCCGCTTTGTTGAAAGCGGCTTTTGAGCAATAATATATTTAGCTTAAATAAAATTCAAGCAATTAACCAGGATTAGTATACCCAACGATCCTGATCAAAATCATCAATTCTTTGTTTAATTTTTTCTGCAGCTTCTAAACGCTTTTTAGGGTCTTTGAACAAATCAAATAAATCTCTGTCGTTAAAATTGCCATAAGATGACTTGGTAATACGACTATCAAAATATCTTGCTTCTAATAAATCGGACCAAGAAATCATTCTTTTTTGATTATTTGGATTGTATACATCTCTGTTGGCTAAATACGTTCTAATTTTTGGATAAGAAACCCAGAATAATGTTTTGCGTATTACGCTATCCACACTACGTATGCCGCCACTTCCATCAGCTATATCCACCGTTTTTTTAATCATAGCAATTGGCGCAATCCCTAAAATGCGGTAATGCATTCTACTGGTTCTATTATCAAAAATATATTGCGCTTTAATTCTGAAAGTATAAATAGAAGAATCGGTTGGGATATCAGCGCCAGCGTATGTTGGATCACGGAATGAAGTGTCTACTATTTTATCCCCTTTGTCTAACTTTTTAGTTACCATTGGACCAAGCAATAATGTCAATACACTATCCATTTTAAATTGGGTTGTGAAACGATCATTATTAGGGGCATATGCTTTTACATTGGTGGTATCTGATTCAAGGATACTTGTTAATATTTTAAAAAAATTGCGCTCTCCTGTCTCATCTACACTTTCATATAAGAAATGTCTATTTTTTTTCTGACGACCATCAATATCTTCCCAAATGGTTTCTGTAAACAAAACATCCTCCTTTCTCAATTCAGGATATTTTGGCGGGATTCTATTGTTCTCTTTATTATTGGGCTTCAAATAAAAGCTAGAGTCCTGCGTAAATCCATTACTTTCTTCAAGGCTAACATCCTTAACCCTTGTCAATTTTTCTGTAACCTTGGATGGTGATTGGGCAATAGATTGCATTCCAATCATGGTGAAAATGGTTAGGACAAAAACCTTTAAATGAATGATATGTATACGCATAATACTTTTATTTTAAAAAACTAGCTACTAATTTTTATACTTTTTTATTTAAGCGAGTAACTTATTTTACTTTTTAATTTGTGGTCAATATTAGCCCCGTCAACAAAAACAATATCAGAAATAACAACCTGACTTCCTTGCGCACATCTATTTAATAAAGCAGAAGCGCCTCCAAAAGATCCAACAGTTATGGATTCTGTACCGGTAAAACCTTTACCAGAAAATTGCATAATGAATGATTTCACTTTGTATTCAATTCCTTTAAATACAAAATCTTCCGGCAACACCGCCTTCAACCCAGATTGTAATTTAAATTCACTAAATCCAATAGAGCCCCCTTGACCAGAGTTTGCATCTAAAGTACCAAATACATAAGCCGACTGAGGATCTGGTAATTTTTTAACTGGGATATTTACGGTAGTGGTGGATTTGCCATCTGTTACTTTAAGCACGGCAGTACCTAATGCATTACAATAAACACTATACGTACCGTTGCCTGTTTTTTGAACATCTGTCACACCCGAAACCGCAGTTACTTGAATAGATCCTGCTCCACCCGCAGCACCCGAAATAGAAATGGGATTACCACTTGGCGCACCAGCATAAAAGAATCTAGTCGCATCTGCAGAAACATTCAAACCTGTTGGAATACCAACTTTGAACTTCACATCAGTAAACTTGGTTTTTTGCTCACCTGTCTCAGGATCGTTGTATGTTATAGTAACTCGTTTAGAGTATTCACCTGGTGAGGCTGCTGCCATTTTGTAAACACCTTGGCCATCTGCACCAATTGGGACACTTGCACCATCAATGGAAATACTCGGTTTTGCATCCTTATTGTAAGCACCCAATCCAGCAGTTATAGAAATTTCGTCGCCTGACATTACCAATGTAGCACTAGGGTTAGCAACTACTCCAAATTCAGGAAGTTTAAGGGCAGTCGAATTAATTTTTCTATAGCAATACTCAATTAATTGATTTTGGCTGTTTCTAATATCATTTTGAAACTTAGACAATATAGCTAAAGAAGCTACAGTTGGCGTCATGTGAAAATATGTATTTGCCCATTGCTGAGCTGGAGTCATATTTGCCAAAAGTTTAGCGTCGTCTTTATTAAAAGATTTAGGTATTGAAGTCATATTAGGAATTGTTTTTACTTCTAAAGCTAAAGTATCATTTATACTTGCCAAATTCTGCTTATACTTAGTCAATAAAGCATATAATTGTTCGCCTTTGGTTTGTCCTTCTTTACCATTTAAAAACATTCTTGTAGACGCTTCTAAATCATCTTCTTTAAAAACGCCATCTGGTGTTTTTTGTCCTGATTCTTTTTTCAAATCCACTTTTAATATATCAATATATAAATAAATACTATCAGAAAGGTCTTTTACTCTTTCGGCACGAGGTTTCCAAATAGCAATTTTATTTGCAAACTGCTTATTCTCTTCAGAATCAAACGCATTAATATAATCAGAACTTCGCTTTTTTAATCCATCATTTGATTTCAAAAAACTATCATCAATGGTTTTAAAAGCATTTAAAATTTCACTAGAAACGTTTAGGGCAAGGATAGCTGTTAATACCAAGTACATGATATTAATCATCTTCTGCCTAGGTTCTTTAGGTAATGCCATCTAAAATATATTTAATTTGAATTTTGTATTTAATTATTTCCCCTTGATTGCATGAATCATGTTTGAGTAAATTGCATTCATTTCAGTCAAGTTATTTGCCAAAGTAGAGAACTGATCCTTTGTTCTTGCAGCGTCACCCACTGAACTTGAAACAGTTTCAGATACATTTTTCAAACTAACATTCATATTTGAGTAATTTGCATTCATTTCAGTCAAATTATTTGCTAATGCTAATAACTGATCCTTTGTTCTTGCAGCTTCACCCGCTGAACTTGAAACAGTTTCAGATACATTTTTCAAACTAACATAAAAATGATTCAACTCATTTAATGTTTTACCCATCGCTTCAAATTTAGATTCTAACTCTTTCAAGCCATCGGTTGAAGAACTAATTACATGTAAACTTGTATTGGTATTTTCTATAGAGGCTTTTACATCATTCAATGCATTAATTAATTCAGTGCTATCTAGAGTAGCAGAATCATTAATGGCTGGAACACCAGTATCAGATGGCAAATAAGCATACACTAAAAAGATACCAGCTTCGGTAAACATACCTACAATCAATAGCTCATTGGCAAACTTCCAGTGAAGAATTTTAAATAAGGCACCTACAATTACTACAGCAGCACCAATGGATACCAATTTATCAACGTAAAATTTTAAATCTTTTTTTGTTTTTGGAGATTGACTCATATTTTATTTTATTTATTTAAATGAATGAAGTGTGTGATGTGATGTTACTATAATTTAGGAGCAGACAATACGCATCTAAACCCAATATATGATTTGCGATTAAATTGGTACTCGTAATTACGGGTACTCACTTGGCAGTTGTATGCAATATCTTTCCAAGAACCACCTCTAATTGATTTTCTTTTCATAATCACAGGATCGTCCTTTTTAGCATTATACTGATAATCGGGGTTAAAGTCACCCAAAATATTATCCACTGCTTCGTCATATCTTGAACTAGTCCATTCTGCTACATTACCCGCCATATCAAATAAGCCAAAGCCATTCTCAGTGAATGACTTCACTTTTACTGGTGTGATATCGTCGTATTTATTGTCCCCTCCAAAATAATCTCCTCTACCTGGTTTAAAATTAGCCATTAATAAACCCTCACGGGTTCTTGCATATGGAGCGCCCCAAGGATACATGGCATTGATTTTTGAATTTCCTCTTGCTGCATATTCCCACTCTGCTTCCGTTGGTAAGCGATAAATGCCTTCAATGAAAGCATCTTTCTTACCAGGTTTCCCTTGATAGTAGTCATTGTGTAAGGTTCTCCAACGGCAAAAAGCACTCGCTTGTTCCCAACTTACGCCTACTACTGGATAATCATTGAAAGAAGCATTCGAAAAATATTGTTTTACTAAAGGCTCGTTATATACATAAGAAAAATCTCTTTGCCAAACCAAAGTATCAGGATATACTGCAACGGTATCAATGGTAATATAATCACGAAGATCCTTGTCTAAACCATTAAATGAATTGGATTCTAAGGCAGCTTTTTTTAAATCCACAAATGTGTAACGGAAGTTCAATTTTTTATTATCAATGGTAAAAACATTCTTAAACTCTCTGTCCTCTGTCTTTACCCATAATTCCTGAAAAGTATTTTGATTCAATTGATTCGCTTGATTAGAAATAGGTTTAGCTAAACTTTTATTGATAGTCGCAACTACATTCCAGTTTATTTTTAGCGTATCTAAAGGGTCCACAAAATTAATAGTCCCCTTAGTTTTTGCTAAAAACTTTAATGAATCTGCTACATAGTTTACAAAACGGTGATATTGTTCGTTGGTAATTTCCGTTCGATCCATCCAGAAACTAGAAACGGAGATTCTTTTTTTGTTATTCATTAAAGAATTATCAATTTGCTCGTCACTTGCGCCCATGAAAAAAGATCCACCTGGGATAAAGGACATTTGAGCGTCCGTTCTAATACGCTTTTTCTTTGCAACACTACTTGATTCAAATGCAAAAAATAATAATGAACTCACAAGTAATGCGAGTAACATGAACGGAAATTTTAAACGAGCTCTTTTTAAATACTTAACCATAATTGTTATTTATAATAGATTCTGACTAAGTCAAAATCTTATATTTAATATTTTTTTAATGCATTCTATGCAGTTACTCTTGCTAATAGGGATAAAGTTACTAAATCTGACAATTACAAGAGATGCAAATTAGTATTTTGTTTGTTTGATTGTTGTTAAAAAATCGTTGAGATTTGAAAAGGGCGCTGAGCAGGTTCCATGATTACAAATAAAGTATTGATTATCATATAGTTGCTTTCCTTTCACTAAACTTAAGGCAGGGTCATATTCATCAGAAATTAACAACAATTTAAAGGGTAGAAACAAAGATTGCACCTCCAAAATGGAATTTTTAACAGTAGCCCCTATACTTATTAACTCGGTAAAGCCAAATGCCAAAAGATTGTAGGTCTGAGCCCAACAGCCATATGAGGACGGATATTGGATCATTCTTTTGTGCATTGTACTCACCATTTTAATAGATTGCTGTCTCCAACCAGGCGCGTCAAACATATTAGATAAGTACAATAAATTATAAGACATCATGGCGTTGGCACTGGGTTGTGCTCCATCATAATTGTCTTTTTTTCGGATGATCACATCTTTTTGATAGTCTGCAGTAAAATAAAAGAACACTTCTTCCTCATCTATGAAATGTGTTTGCACATATTCCGTCCATTGCTTTGCCTTATAGGCATATGCTAAATTACCCGTTATCTCTTGTAATAAAATATACGCTTGTATTAAACATGCATAGTCGTCTAAAAATGCAAAGGATTTATTGCTACCCTTGGTATGGGTATGGAAAAAATAATTTTCTTGTGCATTATACATATTGTCTTCTAGCCAAGTAACGCATTGGACAGCCTTATCTACAAGTACGCTGTCTCCCAATGCTGCAGCAGCTTTGCACAATGCCATCACCATTAAAG